>MDSX01039354.1_pt1 | contig 40162 bp, 5 predicted proteins | sample 811141 | NCBI WGS metagenome assembly MDSX01 (sample SAMN05326642, study PRJNA326480) | marine metagenome | isolation source: seawater | place: Atlantic Ocean: South East | collected 2010 | reverse complement strand
ATATTTGAATATCATTTGTAAATGTAAAAATAGTAGTATTACTAATTGTATTTAATACTAATTTATTAATTTTAATATTATTATCAATATTAATATAATATTTTAATTTTATTAATCCATTATAAGCATCACCATAATAATTACCATCACCATAACTTGTATTAAATCCACCTTTACCAGCATTATTTGTATTTGTATAACTTATACCAGATCTTGTATTAGTTCCATTAGTTCCTCCAACATATTCATTTAATATAAAATAATTTTTATTATAATAAGATGATCCTCCACCACCTCCTCCAACATTACCGGATGTTGTAATACCAAAAGTTCCACCATAATATCCTGCACCACCACTTGATCTATCAGATATTGTATCAAAAGAAGTATATTTAGTAATTCTTTCTATTCCATTATATGTTCCATTATTATTACCACCAAAACCATTATTATTACCAGAAGCATCTAAACCATTAATAATAACTTGATTATTAAATATATTATATGTATTTGTCCCCCCTCCACCACCTCCACCTTTGTCTGATGTGCTTCCTAACCATCCACCACCACCTCCACTTCCAACAATTACAATTGGTTCAGAATTAATATCAACTTGTTTTTGAATTAAATCAAAATTAAAATTATTATTATTAAAAATTCCAACTAAACCTCCACCTGGACCACCATCAGATGCTACATATTTAACACCAGAAAATACATATTGATTATGTAATGAATATGTATGATTAGAACCACCTTTACCAATAATTAAATTTAATTTATTTAAATTTTTAACATTAATTTTACCATAAATATATGCTCCTCCACCACCTCCAGAATTCATATTATCATGACCACCTCCTCTAATAGCACCAGCACCACCTGCACCCCACATATATACAATTACTTCATCAACATTATCTGGTTTTTCCCATGTTTGAACACTACCAGTATAATAAAATATTTCTTCTTTAATATAATTTTTTGATAAATTATTGTTATCAAAATAAAATTGATAAGTTCCTTTATCAAATTTAAGTTGATTATATAATTTAACTTCTCCAGCATTATTAGGATTATTTTCAAAATTATTAGTAATTTCATAACCATAAATATACCATAAATCAAATTGTAATGAAGTATTATTAGGTCCAATTGCATTTACACAAAATGCAAAATAATTATAAGGTATATTGGTTGAAATAAAATCAGTATATGTTCTATTATAATAATCAGATGTAGTTAAATTATTAGTTTTTAATAATGTCCAATTATAATCATCATGAGAACCATATATTTCATATATATGAGGTGCTCTTTTAGAATAAGTAACAATATTATCATAATTATATGTATAAGAACCAATTGGTTTAAATTCAGATTTAGTAATAATAATTTTTTGTGGCATTTTAATTTTTAACCAATCACCTTTAAATCCATTACGAATTTGATTATTACCATTATAATATGAATATTCTGTTCCAGAAGTATATGTATTATTTCCAAAACAAGGTGTACTTGAACCGGTATAATCTTGTGTATTATTAAAAATATGAATAGGCATATATGTTAATCCATCATTATATGTTGAAGAATATGTAATAATATATTCACCATTACCATATAATTGATTTCTAATAGTTTTTTTTAATTTATTTGGATATAATCCTTCAAGCATACTATTTGTAGAATGAAAATTATATATAGGAGGATATATTTTTTCTTGAGTATTAATTAAATGATTTTTACCACCATTACCCACCATTAATAATGTAGCATTTTCAATATTTTCAGTAAATGTTAAAGTATTATCAGTTCCATTATATATTGTATAATAAGTATATGGATGTTTATATTCAATATAAATATTTTCAGTATATTCGATAAAATTATGATTAATAATATTAGTTTTTAAATTATTTAATGTTCCATAATTTTTTAAATTAATATTATGATATGGAGATTGATCAAATTGAAATGAAATTAAATTATTAGAAATACTATTATTAAAATCATTACAAATAATTTGATTAGTAATTTCATTAATATTGAAATTAATATTAATAAATGTATCTATTAATAAATTTATATTAAATGATTTATCTAAATAAACATTTTGTATTGTTTTATATTGTATATTTATTTTTGATATATTTAAAAATATTATTTTTAATTTTGTATCTTTATCAATTACATTTAAAGGAAAAGTTGTTAATTTAGTAATTTTAATATTAAATTTAATATTAAAAATATTATTAGTATATTTTGTAGTTAAATTATTAATAGAATTAATTAAAAATCCATGATTATTATGTATATCTTTATTATAACCATCTGATTGATTCCATTTTAGATAAAATTCATTATTTTCTTGATGATTAGTAATAATAGTATTATTAGGATTAATAATAGATACATCAAAATCTTGTTTACCTTTTCCAGTATTTTTAATAAAATTATTATTATAAAATATTAAATTAATATCTTCATTTTGAACATTAATTGTTTTAGTTTCTAATAAATTATATTTAGACATAAATAATGTATGTAATTTAGTGATTTCAGTATTTTGAATAGGTTGATTAAGTGATTTGTTATAAATTCTAAAATCTTCAATTTGATGTGGTGATAAATCATAATCTATAATATTATTATTAATAATATCTCCAATAGTTGCTTTAAAATGATTATAATTATAATTATATTTAATTTTAATTAATTCTGGATTAGTTTCTTGATTAGAAGTATATTCTGAATAATTTAAATCTAAATTATTTGTTAATATTTTAGATGATAATTTTTGAATAATTGGTTTATAATTAATATCAGTTCTTTTATTATCAGGAATATATGTTCTATAAATATTATAAGTTAAATATTCTGAAATTAAATTATTAATTTCAATTGAATAGTGATTCCATTCTTTTATATTTTTATTATTATTTTCATTTAAAGTAATTTCATTAATATTATTATCAATAGTAATAAATAATTTATTATTATTAATTCCAAAACTAATAATTTCCTTAGTTAAAAAATCATTATTATCATATATTAATGAAAATATATAATCTTTAGAATTATTTAATTTATTATGATTTAACCAAAAATTAAATGAAAGAAATTTAGATTTATTAGTAAGTTCATCAAATAAAATATAAGAATTATTGATATTAATATGTGAATCATTTTGAGGTGTATTTTTTAAACCAGTCCAAATATATGAATAAGGATTCATATAACCATAAGTTTGATTAATTATTCTTTTTTTATTATTATAATTGTATCTTAATGCAATTAATCCACTATTACCAATAAAATTTCTATCACCACCTTTACCATATTTAAATTCATAATTATTATTAATATTATATTTAATAATAACTATACCAGAACCTCCATCACCACCTAATTTATTATAATGATATCCCCCTCCACCTCCTCCACTTCCGGTATGTAATCCACCAGAACCACCTTTTCCAATATGAGCTATTGTAGTTTTGGTTGGTATTATAGCTGGATTTATACCATATAATCCACTTTTAGCTCTATATTCAATATCATTATCTATACTATCAAATCCTTGAGCTCCTGCACCACCACCACCTTTACCACCATGTCCTGGTAATATTGGATCAATTGAACCACCACCACCACCACCTCCCCAATAATAATTAGTTCCAGTTATATTAATTAATATACCATCTCCACCTTTACCTTTATTATTATTATTATTATTTGAATATGGTTTTGTTTCAGATATAGATTCAATATTAATACCATCATTACCTTTTTCAACTGCACCACCACCCCCACCAGCTATAACGAAACCATTTGTTGAACTTCTTTTTGGTGAATAACCACCAGAATATCCATTATAATTTTTAATAATTCCAGTATTTAATATTGAACTAATTTTATTAGTTCCTGATGTAGCTCCATTACCATCAAATATATTATTCCAATTTCCTCCACCTCCGCTTCCTCCAGTATTTGGAATAATATTTTCATAACCACCATTAACTGCACCACCTCCTCTACCACCTCCATTTGCAATTGAATTAAATGCTTCAGAACTACTACCTGATGCATTTATTGGTGTTAAACTATCAGTTCCAATACCACCATTACCAACTTTAATAGTATAATTTCCTTTAGGTATAGAACAATTTCTAATATATATAATACCACCACTACCTCCACCTCCTCCACCATTTGCACCACCGCTTCCTCCACCACCAATAATTAATATATCACATATTCTTTCTGTATTAAATGTTATTTTATATTCGGTTTGACCATTTTTATTATCATCACTAATATAAGTAAACATATGATATATATATCCAAATTCATTTTCAATATATTGAAAATTAGGTAATTTATTTAATGAATCAATAGTTTCTTGAATAACATTATAATTAAGTGTAGATGTAATATTTAAAACAGATGTTGTATTATTATTATTATTATTATTATTATTATTATTATTTTTAAATTTAATTATAACAATTCCAGAACCTCCATGACCACCATTATTTGTATATCTATGATGAGAACCACCTCCACCTCCACCTCCAGTATGTTGTCCACCATTACCTCCAGGAGTATTTGCATGACTATTAGTTCCACCACCACCGCCAGGTAATCCATCATTAATACCATCAGTTCCACCATAAGTAGTTCCAACAGCAGCACCTCCACCACCACCTTTACCACCATTACCTCCAGTTGTTGAATATCCAGATCCTCCTCCTCCACCACCAAAATAATATGATGTGCCAGTTATATTACTTTGAATTCCATCTCCACCATGTGCTATTGAATTCGCATTTGTTCCTGGACTACCTGCCCCACCTCCTCCACCTGAATAATGTGCTGTCGAACTTGTTCCTCCTTTATTACCATAAACTTTAACATTAGTTTCTAAATTTTTAATACCATTTGTAATTTCATTATTAAAATCATCACCATAAATAGCTTTACCTTCTCTCGTATATAAATGAGCATTATATCCACTAACTCCTCCACCAGATCCACCACTACCTGCTATACCACCATCTGGTCTATGATTTGCTGGTGCAGAACCTCCATATCCTCCACCCTTAGCAACAAAACTAATTTCACCACTATAAATAGATGAATTAACACCATTTAATGCTCTATATTTATATTCATGACTTGCTATAGTTTGTCCAATTGGATATGCATCAGTACTACCTTTGGGTGCACCCATACCTCCATTACCAACTTCAACAGTATAAGTTCCTTTATTAAATGTATAATCAGTTCCAATAATAACACCCCCTCCTCCACCTCCACCACCCATATCCATACCACCACCTCCTCCTCCAGCAACAATTAAAAAATCACATACAATATCTTGAAATATATTAAATTTATAAACAGATTTACCATTATATTCTTTATCATCATTATATGTAAACATATAATAATTTTCATTATTTGATATTGAAATTGAATCTGGTAATAATTTTGCACTATTTATATTTGTTTCAATAGTTGATAAAGAACCAGAATTATTATTTTCTAATACAGAACTTCCACCAGAACCATATTCAATATTATTACCAAATATATTATAATATAAACCAATACCACCTTTACCATTTTTAATACCAGAAGTAGTATTATTTGTATTTAATAATATTTCTTTTAATTTAATTATAACAATTCCAGAACCTCCATGACCACCATTATTTGTATATCTATAATGAGAACCGCCTCCACCGCCTCCACCAGTATGTTGTCCTGCATTACCTCCTGGAGTATTTGTTTGACTATTGGTACCACCACCACCACCTGGTAATCCATCATTAATACCATCAGTTCCACCATAAGTAGTTCCTACAGCAGCACCCCCTCCACCACCTTTACCACCATTACCTCCAGTTATTGAATATCCAGATCCTCCTCCTCCTCCACCAAAATAATATGATGTTCCTGTTATATCATTTTGAATTCCATCTCCACCATGTGCTATTGCATTTGCATTAGTTCCTGGACTACCAGCTCCACCTCCTCCACCTGAATAATGTGCTGTAGAACTTGTTCCTCCTTTATTACCATAAACTTTAACATTAGTTTCTAAATTTTTAATACCATTTGTAATTTCATTATCAAAATCATCACCATGAATAGCTTTACCTTCTCTTGTATATGAATTAGCATTATATCCACTAACTCCTCCACCAGATCCACCACTACCTGCAATACCATTATCTGGACTATGAGTTGCGGGTGCAGAACCTCCATATCCTCCACCCTTAGCAACAAAACTAATTTCACCACTATAAATAGATGAATTAACACCATTTAATGCTCTATATCTATATTCATGATTTGCTATAGTTTGTCCAATTGGATATGCATCAGTGCTACCTTTAGGTGCTCCCATACCTCCATTACCAACTTCAATAGTATAAGTTCCCTTATTAAATGTATAATCAGTTCCAATAATAACACCCCCTCCTCCTCCACCACCACCCATATCCATACCACCACCTCCACCTCCAGCAACAATTAAAAAATCACATACAATATCATTTAAAAAATTAAATTTATAAATAGATTTACCATTATATTCATCACCATCAATATATGTAAACATATAATATTTATGTGAATTTAAAGTTTCAATATTTGGTAGTATATTAGGACTATTATTAAATTTTTCTAATTTTAATTCATTATTTGTTTCTATTGGAGTTGTTATTATATTTTCAATATAAGCATCTTCACCTACACCTCCTGCACCACCTCCTCCTCCATAATATAATTCATTATAAGCTTTTCCACCTCTATTTCCGTTACCTATTGATAAACTACCTAATAATAAATTATTTTCAATAGGTGGTTTATAAGTTTCAAAAAATTCAATATATATTAATCCATTTTGATATGGTGTAGGATATTTAGAATGATATGGTTGATTTTGTGTTCCTCCTTGAAAATCAATAATACCATTATTCCATGGACCACCTTTTCCATAATTACCATTATTTATTATATGATTAAAATTAGGTGGTGTAGGTTGTTCAGTTGTAGTAATATTAGTTTTAATAATAGTTTGAGAATTACGAATATCATGATTTTCTGAAATATATCCACTTCCTCCACCTGCTTCTTTATCATACCCAGATGTAGAATATCCATAACCACCATAAAATCCATCACCTCCACCAGGACCATCCGTTTTATCTTGACCTCCTAATATATTATCATTATATATTTTACTACCACCTCTTCCACTATTATTATTTATATCAATTTGACTTGCATCACCACCAGAATAACCACCACCATTTCCACATTGACCACCATGTATAGTATTACCACCACCACCACCAGCAATAAATACTATTTTATCAATATCTCCAGGATATTCATTTTGATTTCTTGTTAAACTTGATAAATTAGTATCATTTAAACTAATTTGAGTTCTTCCACCACCCCCACCTCTATGATTAGATGGTCCATTAGATCCACCATTTGGCCATGCATTATGATTTTCATGCATATTAGCAGAATTAGTATCATGAACGCATACACCACCTTGTCCAACAATAATATTTAAAATATCAGTTGTTTTTAATCCATATAAATAACCATCTGTATATCCTCCTGCTCCTCCAAAACTTGAATCATTTCCACTTCCAGTATGAATACCACCACCTCCACCAGCACCCCACATTGCTATATAACACATTGGTTCAATAATATTATAAGTATCCATTATTGTTTGAATTAATAAATTATTGACATTTGGTCCAATTTCATATGATTCATTTATTGAAGATAAACCTAAATAATTATTATAATATGTATAAATATATCTTGCTTTTCCACTACCAATATGTGTAGTAAGAACATTATCATATTTTAAATATGTTGAATAAAAACCTCCTCCACCACTTGAACCTTCTGTTTCATCAACATTAATTAAATTAAGTAATTCTTCTTTTCCCCAAATATTCCAATTAGCTATTGACATCCATCCATTACCATTTCTACTATTTACAACAATTCTAAAAATATTATACATTTTTTCTACTAATAATGAATTAATACTTCCATATCCATTTGGATATATTTCATCAATTTTAGTTTCTATTAAATCCCATGTTTTTTCATCATTACTACCTAAAATATAATATTTATATGGTCCTCTTGCTATTTCAACATTAATAGTATTAATTTGAAATCGTGTAAATTTAATTTTTAAAGGTAATTTAATTTGTACCCATTCTCCATAATAATATTGATTATTACTTTTAGTATAATGTTGTCCAGAATATAAACCATTATTAGTATTATATGTTTCATAATTAATACCATATCCATTACCTAATGGAACAGTCCATGCATTACTAATAGTTATTTGATTTGTATGAAATATATTCCAACCCGATTCACTTGTATGACATATTGATGTTTTAATTATATAATTACCATTACCATAATAATTATTAGTTATATTTGCGTTATATTCATTTTCATCATATATAGATTCAGCAGTTGTAAATTTTTGTGGTGGATATAATCTTTCTGGTGATAATGAAATATAATTTTTAAAACCTCCACCAGCTCCACCACCTAATGTTTTATATAAAATATTATTTCCAGAAATTTCACTATAACCCCCTTTAATAGAATTATTTCCACCTTTACCAACTTTTATATTATATGTTTCATTTCCAATTAATTCAATATTTTCTATATATAAAACATCTCCACCACCACCACCAGAACCACTTAATCCTCCTCCACCACCACCACCAACAATTAAAATATCAACAAATATATTTGAAGTTGAAATAAAATTATAAAATTCATTTTCATCATTATCACCATTAAAAGTTTTATTTGTATTAAAGATATGAACTTTATCAGTTATTCCAGTATCATATGAAATATAATTATTTGGTAATGTAATATTATTTTGATTATATAACCATGTTAATATTATTAAACCATTACCTCCTGAATTTTTTGATTGTCCAATACCAATATCTTGATCAATAATAAATGAATTTGTAGTAATATTACCAATTTTAGTAATTGAAGATGATATTCCTTGATTACCAGGAACATGTTCAATTAATTTAGTATTTCCCCAATAAGAAGATCCACCACCACCTCCGAATAATAATCTACCTCCTCCAGAAGCACCACCACCACCAAACCAACCAGCACCACCAGAAGAACCAATTTTTTCTAATTGACATGATCCACCATAATATTTACCACCATTTTTTCCTTCAGGTGTAACTGTTGAACTATTTGTACCACTTCTAATACCACCAATATTATGTTTCCCACCAGTTGCTTTAAGAGTTTCAGCATTTGAACCATCACCACCACTATCACCACCATTTTGACCTTTATTTTGAAATTCACCAGTTGATATATCCCATATAGTTCCAGCCCCTCCTCCACCTCCATAACATACATTTTGACCACCACCACCTAACCATCCACCACCACCACCACCACTTCCAGCTATAACAATTGTATCCGCTAAAGAATTAATTGCATAAGATATATCAGTATTCATAATTAAATTTTCATTTAATAATATATTTGAATTATTTTCAAAAATACCTGATAATCCACCACCACCACCACATTTAAAATTACCTCTTACATTACCACCACCAGTCCATGTATTAACATATGTAAGTGTTGTTGACGGATTATCAACATAAACTCCACCTTCACCAACTAAAATAACTAAATCATTATAATTACTTACATCAATTATTGTTTTAATATATGCACCACTACCACCAGAATAACTTGTATTATAATCACATCCACCACCACCTGAACCCCAAATATAAGCAGTTATTTCAGATACATTTTCTGGTTTTTTCCATATTTGAACATTTCCAGTATAATCAAATATTTGAAATTCTGTATTTTCTTTTTTATTAATAAAATTAGTATCAATATTTGGTGTAATTTTAATTTCATTATCATAAGATAAACTTTTATTAATAATATTACCATTCATATTTTTATTTCCATTTGAAATTAATAAACTATTATTATTTGGATCAACATCAAATTTATACCATAATAATAAATCATTTAAATGATTATCATATCCTGTATAATTATTTTCTTTTAATTTTAATTTATATGAAATATTTGTATTTTTTTTTATTATAGTTTTTTCTTCAATATTATTTAATATTTCATAACCAGTTAATTTAGTTATATCTTCATTAGTAAAAGGTGTATTATATAAACGTAAATCTTCTAAATAAGATTGTGATATATCTTTTGTTGAATTATTATATAAACTTGAAATTTCATCTTGATTTAAAGCTCTACTATAAACTCTAAAATCTTGATAATAAAAAACTTTTTTATCATAACCACCTAAAGTACCCCCCATTATACTATCATGTAATGATATTTGTTGTAAAGGATCTGTTATTAAATAAGGTTCAACAAAATCATTTTCTACGCTTTCTGATTTTTTTAATATACCATTTAAATATACTTTAAATAATAATTCATTATTATTAAATTCTAATGTAACAGTATGAAAATAATATCTATTCCATTGATAATCACCATCATCTATTGTAATAAATAAAGAACTATCATTTGTCCCATTTCTATTATTATGAATACTAATATAAAATCTTCCATAATCACTTGAATAATTATCAACACCGCAATATATATGATCATATGGATAGACATTATTTGTTGTTCTTAAACCAAACCACATTGTTGAAGCACCGCTTTCTTCACATTTTCCCCACCATGATATTGTCCAATTTCGTGTTGATATAATATTAGTAATATGATATGGTAAATATAATACATCACCATTATTCATTTTTAAAATATTTTTATTATTAAAACCATTTTCAAGTATAATACCATTATTGTCAGTAGTTTCTAAATTATAATTATTTATAGTATCTGTTAATGTGGTATTATAATATAAATCATTAATTTCTTTGGTTGTTAAAACTTTATTATATATACGGAAATCATCAATCATTCCATCCCAAATTTCATGACTACCTAAAGTTTGACCATTATATCTTTGTCCAATTAATCCTCCATTAATATTATAATCAAAATCAACATCACTAAAAATTGAAATATTATAATTATTAGTTTTTTTAATATTATTTAATATTAAATCAATATTAAATGTATTATTAACATTTGGATGTAATATAAGTATTAAATTATTCCAATTATTTAAAATAAAATCATTATCAGATTTTAATTCAATATAAGAATTATCATTATGTAAATATAATGCTATTTTTAAAGTAGAACTCTGTTGTCTTATATAAAATTTACCATAACCACTTGAATCAAATAAACAATGATGATCTTCTGAAGTATTACCTTGTGGAAATGTAGGATAAAACCATATTGAAAATGATATTCCATTTAATTCTCTTAAATTTTTAATATTTTGATTAATATCATTATTGATATCTAAATAATATCTTGGAATAAGATTATTATTAGTAGCAATTTGATTAAAATTATTAAAACTTATTTGAGTTTTATTTGGGTCATTAAATCTATTAGATACATATGTAAATATATCATTATTTTCTGTTGATACTGTATAATTAACACTTAAATTATTACCTTTACCAGAACTATCATTTAAATTATTATCAAATTTATACCAAGCAATTAAATTAGTAGTATCAGTTTCTAAAATAGTATAATCTTTTTCAAATTTATATTGTACTTCTAAACCATCTGTTATATTTTTTGATAATCCACCTCCTATTAATATTTTATTAAATTCTTCATTATCTAAATATCCAGTAAAACTGGTTAATAATTTAATATTATTATTTTTATTATAAATTTTAATAAAATTACCATCATATACAATTGACCATCTATACCAAACATTTAAATCAAAAGAAACATTTGTATAAAATGTATTATTATTTAAATTACCTGATATTGATGACCATTCAATAATAATTAAACCATTTTTTCCTGTAGAATTAGTAGTATTACCTCCATATCTAACATTTTCAAAATTATATTGAGTAATATCATTTTGTGTTAAAAATTTAACACTTTGATGTCCCCAATATGATGATCCTCCTCCACCTCCACCTCTTTCTCCATTTTTAAGACCTCCAGATCCACCACCATAATAACCACTACCTCCACCACCACCAAATAATTCTGTCATACCACCATAATATTTACCACCATTATTACCACTATCTTGATGTTGATGTCCTGAATGATAACCAATTGCTTTATATCCACCTTTATTTAAAAAACCACCAATACCATTATGATTATATGAATTATAACCATTAATATAAGTATTACCAGAATTTCCACCAGTTTTACCAATATTTAAATTTTCTATACTATTATTACCACTACCACCATGACCACCTTTATTAATTTGATTATTACCACCACCACCTCCCCCACCAGCAACTACATATGTTATTGATAAATCATCAACAAAATCACCACAAAATTTGTCATTATCATTAATTGGATCATGATATGGATTTGTAAAACTTAAAGTATCAGTAGTTTTATTAATATTAAATAAAGTAGAATTAAATATACCAGATAATCCACCACCAGATCCAGTATCATTTGAAACAGATGATGAACCTCTATTAGCATTACCACCACCACCCCATCCACCTTTTATTGAATTAGTTGCATGATTTGTTTTATGTCCTCCTTGTCCAACAACAATTTTAAATAATTTTTCATCTGTAATATTAATATTAACTTTTACAAAATCTCCATTACCACCTATTCCTAAATGTCCAGAACCACCACCAGCACCTAATACATATGCTGTTATTTCTTTAACATTATCTGGAATTTTCCATGTTTGAACATCTCCAATATAATGAAAAATTTGATGTTCTTTTTTAATACCAAATGAAAATTTAGTTATATCATTATTTAATATTGTAAAATCTGGTTGAACATATAATTCTTTATTTTCCCATTCTAATAAAATTAAACCATCGGTAATATTTTCAATATTAGTATATGATGGAAGATATGTTAATAATATATTAGAATTTTGATTTGTTAAATTTTGAAGTTTTGTATTCCATTCAATAATTATTAAACCATTCGCAGCATTGTGATCAACATCACTGGTAGAACTAAATCCACCTATACCAATATTATTTAAATATTGATTATATTTATCAATTTTAGTAATATTTCCATAATTAATAGATGTTCCATTTGTTCCATTAATCATATCGCTATTAGAAATAATATTAGTATTAATATAACCACTTCCTCCTCCACCAGCACCTCTTGCATTACCAACATCACTTCCACCACCTCCTCCATAATAACCTCCTCCACCACCACCACCCGAATGTGAAGAACTACCTTTATATTTGCTATTTATATCAGAATTATTAGGATCAGATCTATTATCATTATCTTCTTGACCTCCACCTAAACCTCCATCAAAATTATTAGTTTTTAATCCTGCATTATCACCATTACTACCAAATATACCTCCACCACCTCCACCACCTTTTGTAGTTTTTGAAGTAGCACTACTTGTTTTATATCCACCTCCACCACCACCACCAGCAATAATAATAGGATCTGTTGTTAATGAAACAGAATTATAAGTTGTATTAAAATCATAATTATCATTATCATAAAATAATCCAGATAATCCACCACCACCACCTGCAGCATAACTTTGATGAACATTACCATAACCTCCTCCACCAAAAACATATCTATGAAGAGTTCTATTATTGTGATCATCTTTTGTTAATCCTCCTTGTCCAATTAATATTTTAATTGATTTAATATTAGTAACATTTATAGTTCCATATGATAATCCTCCTCCACCACCACCATATAATCCTTCATCTGTTCCAATTGAACCTAATACTTGTCCTCCACCACCTGATCCACCCGCACCCCATACATATACAGTTATTTCAGATATATTTTCAGGTATTGTCCATGTTTCTACTTCACCTGAAAAATTAAAAACTTTATATTCTTTATTTTCAATTAAAATATCATCAAAACTTATATTATTAATATATTTAACTTTTTCATTTCCCCAATATGAAGATCCACCACCTCCCTTAGTAATTTTATTTTTTAATGATACACCAGCTTCTCCACCAAACCATCCTGCACCTCCACCTGGTGAATTAAATAAAGGAACCCCTCCTTTATATAATTCACCATTACCAATATAATTAGTTATTTTATTTATACTAAATCCACTATTTAAATATTCAATTAAATAATCAGATACTAATTGTAATTCATCATCAGTTAAATGTTGATCCCAAATGTATAATTGACTTAATGCCCAATCTGAACTTTCATTTGAATGTGTTCCACAATTAATAGCTAATCGTGTATTACCACTTCCATTTGATGCGGTTCGAACACTTTCATTATTTGCTAAAATTAATCCATTTCCATTATTTGTAGAACACATAACCAACCATTCATCAACATTACCTGAAATACTTGAAGTACTACTGGTATTCCAACCATTATAATGTAAAACACCTCTGGCATTGGTATAATGTCCATGTAACCAATTTAAACCATCTGCATCTAAAATTCTACGACGAGTTCCACCAGTAAATCTTGTTACTGAACATATAGTAAAATTAGTTGGAACGGATCCAATTGGCCATTTTAATTGAGCTGCTGTATTACCATATATATATGTAATATTTTTATTTGCACCATTACCTGCTTTTTGTGTTAAATATATATCACCGCTTATATTATTAGCATGATTATTATTTTCTGAACTATCTGGTAATATTTTATTTAATTTATCATAATTTTCAGTATTATATATACCCCATGGTTTTTTTGTATTTAATAAATTAAATATTTCATAATTATTTTGAGTTAATGGTAATGAATTTCTTCCTTCAATTTTATTTGTAATTGAATTAGTTATTGATAATCCATTTGCTGCATTTTGTCCATTTTCTGTTCCTGCACCACCACCACTTCCTGCAATTATTAATGGAATACCTAAATCATTATTATTTTTATTTGGACCTTTATTATATAAATATCTAATTTCATCATGTGTAAGTATTTTATCATACAATCTAAAATCACATACATTTGCATTAGTATTCACACCTAATCTTAAATTATCTTCTACATTAGGAGCATCATTTGTTAATGTTTTATAAACTAATAATTCACCATTATTAAATGCTTCTAATACTTTTAATGAATTAAAAGTTATACAATCAAATCTCCATGTTTCATCATTTATAGCACCATTTCCATCCATATAATTACCACCAGCCCAATCATAAACTTGATATAATCTTCTATGTGCTGTTGCACCATTACCAATTATTTGAATAAAATTAAGACTATTATTATTTTTTAAATTCATAATTGTTTCCCATGATGTATTTTGAACTGATTTAATATAATGCCAAATAGTTATTGTAAAACCTTTATCATGTTGTAAATTATAAAAATTAATTTTAGATTTTGTTTCTACTTGTCCTACATTATAACTTAATTCTAATGATTTTAATATATTATTATTATTATAAGGAGTATTATTAACAAATTTTGCTTCAAAATTATCTACTAAATCACCTTCAATACTTCCATAATTTTTTAGATCTCCATCTAATGGACACCATATTAATGGTTTATAATTATCTATATTATTTGTTTTAAAATCGATTGAATTTCTTACAAATACACACATACCATCATCTTGAGATATTAAATCTAAATATATAGTTTCACTATTTTCACCATAAATTATTAAATTAGCATGATCACCTATTGATATCCATGGATCTTCTAAATTACCAGATCTATTATACCAATTTGCATAATATGGTTCTAAAGAAGTTGATGATTTATTTATTCTTCTTTTTACATTTGTATAATTTTTTCCAATTGCTTGATCTTTACTACAATATAACCAATGTTTAAAATTAAATGTACTAAATAATATTTCATCATAATTTCCAAAAGGAATACTCCAATTATTTTCATAATTTGTAGGATCACCATAACTATTAATTCCTAATAAATTATCATTAATTGGATGCCATGTAGAACTATTAGATTTTAAAAATCTAACTAATTTCCAACCATTTACATTTGTTTTAAATTCAGCTAATGATTGTGATGATTTTAATGATTGTGTTATATCAGTATATAACGAATATGGTATTACTAATTTATAATGATTATATAAATTGGATATTTCAGAAGCTGATAAGGCTTTATCATATATACGTAAATCATCTATTTTGTCTCCAGAATTTCTAATTTGTATATTTATTGGATCACTTGCAACAGTAATGTCCATACTCCATACTGTTGAATCATTTTCTCTTAATCCTACTAACTTACCATCAACATAAACCTTTTGTTTAATATCTAATTTATTATTTGAATAGAAATAAGTAGCAACACAATGTATCCATTTATTTGATTCAACAGTAACATCTATTGGATTATTATCGTGTGCTAATGAAAATCTTAGAATATTAGATGATCTAAATACAAAATGAAAACCATTTCTATATGTTGAATTATTTCTAAGATCAACCGATGAAGTCATATTAAATCCAGTTGTAGATGATCCTCCAGTTCCATATATTAAATAAGAAATTGTAAAAGATTTGTTATAAAATAAACCTATATTTGGAATATTTATTTTAGTATCATTAGATGAATATTCTAAATAATATCCTTCATTTCCTAATTTTTTATGTAGAGGCGTTATTGTGTTTTGATCTAAAGTTCCATTATTATCATTACCACTACTATCTAATCCAATATTACCTGCATTATCAAACTTATACCAAGCTACTAAATTAGGAAAAGTAATTTCAGGTTCATTAGTTAAATTAACAGTTTCTGTAATTAATTCAATAATAAAATACATATTTTCATGATTAATACATATACCATAATATGTTCCTATTTCGCTATTTAAAGTATTCCATATAATAGAACCAGTTATTTGTCCTTTATCATTTTCATAACCATCTATTTCATATATAACATTAATTGTATATTTATTAGTATCATTTGTTAAATGTTCTTTATTTTGAACTAATATAAATGGATGATTAGAATTCGTATTAATATTTAAAGTTAATTTTTGACCTTTAATAATTTTAATTGTCTTAAAATTAGTTGGTCCATATGATTCTGTATTAATAAATTCATTATTCAATGAATCAATTCCAGTTAATGTATATCTATTTAATTCAACATCTAAAATCATATTTATATTTATATTTTTATCATTACTATTTTGAGTTTCTAAACTATTATTTTTTAAAAATATACCAGTTAAACTTCCACCATTGCCTAATTTCAAATTATTTCTGGATGATTTACTAATACCTCCATTATACCATTTATCTTTTCCACCAACAATAATATCTAAATTATTTATATTATTTAAATCAATTTCTGCTTTTACTAAACTACCGGAACCACCTGTATTTGTATCACTATTTTCACCTGAAGAACCTAATACATAAGCTGTTACTTTATTAATTCCGTCTGGAACAATCCAATTTTGAAAACTTCCAGTATAATTAAATATTCTATAATTATTTTCTATATTAACTTTTTCAATTGATTTTTCTATTTTTTTATTATAAGTTAATGTAAAACCATTATCACCTAATATATCTGTAATTTTTGTATTTTCTGTTTTAATTTCAATATAAGCATTATCATTATTTTCATTAATTAATCCATTCCAATAATATGAATAAGGTGTAAATTCACCTTCTTGTCTTGTAACTGTATATCCTCCATTATATAAATTTTTAATTTCATTTTCATTTAAAACTTTATCATAAATACGTAAATCGTCTAAATAATTATGACTTGTTTCCGTATTTGTAAATTGACCACTTACTGCAAATCTACCAAATCCAATTATATTATCATTTGCTGGTGAATTATATGTTCCTGAAAATGTTAATTCATTATCTAAAACATTATTAATATACATTTTTAATTTGTAAGGTTCGCATATAAATATAACATGATACCATATATTTAAATTAATTATTGTATTACTATCTAATATTTTCCAATTATCTCCAGAAACTAATCTTTGAATATTAATTTTACCATTATCTTTAATAGTTGAACTAAAACCACATCTTGGATTTTCATTGTTATCATATCTTGTTATAATAACACTTCTACTACTTAAATTATCATTTTTAATATAAAAAGATATACTAAAATAATCACTATCAAAAACTGATGATAATAAAGGACTATTTGTTTTATATGTAGCATTTTCTAAATTAATTGTTTGATTTATTTTACCACTTTCAAAATTATTTATATAACTTGATAATATTGGTTCTAATATTGTATTTCCTGTTGAATCAATTAAATCATTATCAAATTTATAATGTGCTTTTAAATTTGTTTTATCACATTCTAATTCACTATATACATTTTTTGAAAATGAATTTTTCAATATTCCATCTAAATAAGGTGATGATGATTTTGCATAATTATAAATTATACCATTATCAAAATTATTTTTTTTTATATAAAGTTGATTAATTTCATATTCATTTAATGCTTTATCATAAATACGTAAATCATCAAAATATTTATATCCTTCATAATAATTTGTTCCATTAGTTGGATGTATATTACCACCTAACATAATTGTTGCATTTTCTAAAAAATCTGGTGGATCTGACCATGATTGAGTTCCTGTTAAAATTGTTAATGTTTGTTCAATACCATCTAAATATATTTTACTTGTAATATTTGTTCCATCCCAATCACCGACTAATGCTATATGGTGCCATATATCAAATAAATTAGATGGTTTTTGAAAATTAACATTTAAACCAGCATAATTACTAACTCTATTATCTTGACGGGTCCAATATATACCGGTTGAATGATTTTGAATCATATATCTATCATATGTTGTTCCTGTTCTTAAAGCACCTAATAAATTAGTTATTGATGATGATATTTTAAACCAAAATGTAAGTGTATTTCCAGATTTTATACCACTAAATAATGATGAACATGCTGAAAATGGAATAGTAATTATTTCTCCATTTGGAATATATACTGATTTATTAACAATTGAATCATAACTAAATTCACTATTAATAGATGGTATTATATTATTCCCACTTATTTCATCATTATAATTATCATCAAATTTATACCATGCTTTTAAATTTGTTTTATCACAATCAAGAATTGGATAATTAATTATTGGTTGTATATTTGTATCATTATTAAATTTATACCATAATTTTAAATTATCTTTTTTATTATCAATCATACCAATATAATTATAAGATGATTGTTGAATTTCTAATATTGATAAACATTTATTATAAATTCTAAAATCTTCTAAATAAAATGATGATTTACAATTATTATATTTATAATTTCCTTTATATTTTATAACAATTACACCAGAACTACCGTTACCACCAATACGTTGATTACCGCTATTTCTACCACCAGCACCACCTCCACCAGAACCATATGAAGTTGCATCATAACCGTTAATATGTGTTTCACCACCTCCACCTCCACCACCTTTACCACCAATACCTGCACTACCACTATCATGTTCACCGCCACCTCCACCACCACCTATATAATAATATCCATCACTTTCTAATTTACCATTTAAACTAAAATAATCTTTGAAATTATAATCAATACCATTTATAGTTGCTTTATATAAACCATCACCACCTTTACCACCATCTATATTTTGAGCATCAACAATATTAATATTTCCTGAAGAAGTTCCACCTTCTCCAATACCACCTCCACCACTTCCATCTAATTGATTATAATTACCAGTAAAAGTAAATGTATTTCTACCACCAATATTTCCATATACTACATAATTATTTGTAGAAGATGGTGATATATTTTGATTTTCTGCTACTATATTATCATTTGAAAAATTACCACCCATTCCGGATGAATCTGTTCCTTGTGAACCACTACCACCACCACAACCACCATCTAAACCATTATTAAGTAATTTACCACCACCACCACCACCTTTTGCTTTAAAAAATACAGTTGATCCATCTTGATTTATTATTTCGCTATCATAACCATTATTACCATTTTGATTAATTTGATTTGTATCACCACTTTTACCAACTTTAATTTTATAATTTCCATTCATTACATAATCTTTATAAACTATACAAGATCCAGCTCCAGCACCACCAGCTCTATCACTTCCACCACTACCACCTCCCGCTATTAATAATATATCACATAAAGTATCTGTATCAAAATTTATATTATATTCAGTTTGTCCTGTTAAACCTGGAGAATCAGTTGTATATTTATAAATATCAATAATATCTTCTTTTTTATTTAATATTTCTAAATTACTTAAACCACCAATACTAATATTATTATTTGTTGTTGAACTAAAATCAATATTTATTTTTTTATTTTCTATATTTCCTATTCTGTTAATACCATCTTTATAAATATCCATTGTTAAATCTGTTTTATTATATGTAAATGCCCAATGATGCCATTCATTATCATTATAATTATTTATTAATATTGAATTATTACCTAAAGTATAAGATACATTTTTTGTTATTTCAATATTTATATTATTTTCTAAATTAAATATATTATTTGTTAAATTATTTTTTACATTTTCTATTGAATTTCTTATAAATACATCATATGTATAATTTTCAGAACTAAAATGTGTTGCATGAGCACTTATATCTGATGCTTCTTTATATAAAATATCATTAAAATTAAAATTATCTGCACATGCTATATATGGTGTATATGGTCTTCCATCATTAAAATATTTATATGTTGTATTAACACCAGTATGAGATTCAATAGATGTTTTTGTACTCCAAGAAGATGTTACAAATAAATCAGATTTATTTAATATCATCCATTTATCAAAATCACCTTTTACTAATAATATTTCATCCCATTCAATATTATTATATCTAATACACCATTCTTCATTTTCTAATTTAGTTTTTTCATTTAATGTAAATTCACCACTAAAATTATCATTTCCTGCAAACCATTTATCAGTAGATAATGGCATATGTTTTATATGTATCCATTTCATTTTTGATGTTATTTCTTCCGCTTTTTTTGATAATTTATATGAATAATCATTATCTTCATATAAAGTTTCTATTTTTGTTTTAAACATTATTGTAAAATCAGTTGGAAAATCTGATATATTTTGTTCAATATAAGATTTTCCATAACTATCAAAATAATAAGAATATGGACTTAAATTTCCAATAGTTTTTTGGATTTCATTATTATTTTTTCCTAATATAATAATTTCTTCTTTTAATAATGGTTTATTATATACACGAACATCTGAAATTATTTGATTATTTTCTAAATAATATAACCATGAACTATCAATTGCACCAATTCTAAATTGACCATTTGTCATACCAACATATGCAAAATTATTATGAAATATAATTAAATTATTATTTAAATATAATTTGATATTTACATTTATATTATCAATATTTTCTATTATTAAACAAATATGATTAAATTCATTATCATTCCATAATGGAGAATTTATTACATTATATCTTAAAACAACTGCTGGATCTGTTCCAATAACATATGTTCCTAAATATAAATTATTATCAGTATGTTTTTCTAAATATATACTCCATCCTTTTTGACTTCCCCAATCACGACAACAAGCTAATGTATTAACTTTATAAGTTGATGTTGGAAATACATAATTATTATTATTAAACCATAATGAAATTGAAAAATCTTTTGTTCCATATTTACCATCATTTTCTATTTTTAAATATTGACTTCCATTAAATTTTAATCCATTTAATAAAAATGGATATTTACTAATTGATAATATATCATAAACTAATTCAATATTATCAACTGTTTCAATATTATTATTTGATTTTAATAATGTTAAATTATTATTATATAAACTACTATCTAAACCTATATTTGTTTTATTATTTAATTTATACCAACCTATTAAATTTTTTTCATGATCTTTAAATATATTATAATTATTTCTATCATTATTTATTAAATTTTTTTGAATTCCATCAAATTTATTTTTTGAATAATCATATATATATTTATCATTATCAAATTTATACCATAAAAATATATTTTCATTATGATTTAAATATGTTGGTTCAATATTTATACAATCTAAAATTTTATCATATGTTAATTCTTTTTTCCATATTCTTAAATCTTCCATATATGATTTTGAACTATTTCCATTTTCTATTCCATAATATATTTCAGTTATTTCATTTTCTAATAATATTCTATCATATATACGAAAATCATCTATATTACCATTTATTCCTCTTGTTTTAAAACTTTCAAGAGTTGTTCCTATTGAATTATTATTATAATTTGTTTCAGGAATTATATAATTTGTATTTAATATATTAATACTATCAATATATATTTTAGTTTCACCATTTGTATTAATTGTTATTATTATATTATGCCAATTATTATCTATAGTTCCATCTCCAAATGTATTTTGAATATAAGTATTATTGCTTTTTAAACCTAACCAAAATTTATTATTTGTTCCATCTTGACTTAATGTAAATCTTTTTATTGATGTTGATTCATCTGTTTCATTTGCAAATTGAAATAATATATTTCCCCAACTATTTGATAATTTTAATTTATACCATAAACTTATTGATAATCCGAAATATTTCCATTTATTATAAAAATCAAATTCATTTGGTATTTTTAAATATTTAAAATTATTTGGGTCATCAAAATATAATGAACTATTTTCTCTTACATAATTTATATTATCACTTTTAACATTATAATTTTTTAAATTATAATTATTACTTATACTATTTTTTACTTCTGTTTTATAATATAATTTTGATATTTCATCTTCATTAAGTATTTTATTATATATACGTAAATCATCTATTAATGGTATAAAATTACCACCATCTACACCATATAATATATACATATTATCTTTAAATTCTATTGGAATAACACCTATATTACCAGTTCCATTATATATTCCATTTATCCAAAATTTCCAATCATTATTACTATCAACACTAAATGTATATAAATTCCAATTTTGAACTGTTGTATTTGTTAATCCTTTATCTATTCTTATTTGTGTTGTTATAACATTTAATGATTGATATAAATCTATTCCCCATTTATAATAACCACCACTATGTTGGCTTACATTTATAGTAAAATTTGTTTCTCCATAAACATTAAAATTTTTAAATATTGACATTAATTTTGTATAATTTGTATTTGTTGAAACTTTAGCCCAAAAACTTATTGTAAATCCATTTATTTGACTTACTGATGATATATCAAAAGTTGATGGTATTTTTAAATAACTTTCACCATTTGATGATTTTAATGCTCCATTTTTTATTATTCCTTTACCTAAATTTACATTTGTTACCATTAAATCACCTATATTATTTTTACTATCTTTACCAATATTTGTTTCATCATCAAATTTATAATGTCCTATTAAATTATAATTATCACATTCTAATATACTATATTCATTTAAATTAATTTCAAATTTATTATACCAAAGAATTAAATTATTTTTTACATTTTCTTTATTTCCACCTATTAATAATTTATCTGTTGATTTTAATATTAATGAACTAATAAATGGTAATTCTGATATAATATTTTTATTTACAATATTATTATAAATACTTTTAATATTATTTTCATTTAATGCTTTATTATAAATACGGAAATCATCCAAATATCCATCATAATTTCTATATAATCCATCTTCTTCTGTTGTCCATCTTCCTAATGCAAATGTATAATTTTCTGTTATTTTTGGATAATATTTATTATGATAAATTTTATCTAATTCTCCATTTAAATAAATATAATGATTATGTTCTTTTATTGTCCAATTTTCTGATATTGGTTCAATTACAAATACAACATGAGTCCATTTTGTATTAAAATCTGGCATATTTGTTGTTAATGAATATTCATAATCTAATCCATTTGTTATTATAAATGTTAATTGTTTAGTATCACTTGAACCATCTTCAGAACCATTCCAATGAACACATTGAAATGAATTTCTATTATTTGTTAATCTATCTTCATATGGACAACCATAAAATATTCTTCCATGATCATTTTGACCATCACTTATTGAATAACACCAAAATGATATACTTATACCATCTTTATTTTGATGTAAATTTTTATTATAAAATAAAGATGTATTATCTTCTATTAATAATCCATTTATACTTGATGTTGAACCATTTTTAAAATGAATTGAATTATTTCCTCTAATCTTATTATTAAAATCAAAAAATATTGAACCTGTCAATTTTAATTTAAAATTATTATCACTATAATCATTTAATAAATTATCTATATTATATAATTTATATATTTCATCTTCTGTTAATATTTTATCATATATACGGAAATCATCAATTAAACCATGACCATTATAAGTTGTTCCTGTAACTACTGAATTTGATCTCCATCTTAAACCAAATCCTATAGTTTTATTATCCATTTGACTTGTATTTTCCCAATTTTGAGTTGTTGTTTCAGTTGTTTCTAAAATACCATTTAAATAAAATTTACATTTATATGGTTCACATGTTATTACAACATGTACCCATTTATTTAAAAGTGATGTCCATGAAGTTTTACTATATAATGTTAACCAACTATCGTTTCCTAAACCTTCATTTATATTTAATAATCTTTCAAATCTAAATTTATTATTTGATGTTACAATTCCAAATTCAAATCCACCTCTTGGATTTGCACCACCAGTATCATATCTTGATATTATTGGTCTTGATGATGCACCAACACCGTGATCAAAATATAACCAACATGAAATACTCCACAATGATGTAATATTTTCAAATAATGATACTAATTGTGTACTTATTATTTTATATAAACATTCATCATAATTTAAACTAACATTATTATTATCATTTATATATATTTCACTTCCATCATATAATGATAATATACTATTATTTTTACTATCTAATAAATTTTTATCAAACTTATAATGTGTAATTAAATTAATTGAATCACTATCTAATATGACATAATTTTCATTTGATATATCAAATTTATACCATGTTATTAAATTATCAACATAATCTGGTGCAATTATTGGATTTAATTTACGTCCATCTCTCCATACATTAAAACTATTATTTATACTTTTTGTTATTGTCCAAAAATGCCATTCTGTATCTGATTTTACATCACCAATAAATTCATAATCATTAATTTTTAATGATATATTATTATTTTTATTTACACTAAAAATTAATTTATTTTCAATTATTATTGTATCATCTTCTACTAATTCTTCTTGTTTTTTCCAAAAAGATATTGAAAATTCACTATCATTTTCTTTTAAATTTCCTATTAAATATGCATTATCTTCAGGTGTTATATCTAAACCATTCCAATAATATGCATTATTTGTTTTTATTCCTTTTGTTAAATTTAATGTTTTTATTGCTAAAGTTTGTCTTATTTCATCATGTGATAAAACATTATTATATATACGCAAATCATCTATTAATGTTCCATTTAATGGATAAACATATGTTTGTCTATCTGGATCTACACCTATATTAAATATATTTTCAATCATTGAATATTTTACATTATTATTTGTTTCAATATGATTTCCATCTAAATATATTGATACACTTGTATTATTTGTTGGAACTTTTTTAACACTTGTTGTTGCAAATTCTGTTTCTAATGAATTTACTGTAAAAGCTAAATGAACCCATTTATCAAAATAATAATTTTCATCTTTTGAAAAAAATAAAATTGTATATAAATTATTTGAATCTGATGAATACATCCAAAGTTGAATACCAGTATAATCACCATCTGATCTTATTACTAATAACCAACCACCATATTGATATTTTCTTTGTCCCATTAAACATTGTTCATTTTCTGTATATTTTGCTTTTAACCACATTGTTATTGTAAATTTTTGTCCTGAAAATAATTTATTTACTGGATATTCCAAATAATTTCCACCACTTAATTTTAAACTTGAAATACCACGTATATTATCATTATATTCTAAACTTAAACTATTATTTATTGTTAAATTATATTCATTTTTTGAATTATCTATTATTATATTATCATCAAATTTATACCATGCTATTAATTTTTCTTCATGATTTTCAAATATTCCATATTTTTTTGAATTTTTTGAATAATTATTTATAATTTCTAAATTATTATTATTAATAAAATCTTTTGTATAAATTTTTTCATTTGTAACTATTTTATTTATTGTTTCATAACCATATAATTTTAAACTTGCATGTGCAAACCATGTTGCATCATCTATTTTTATAAATATTTTTCTTATATATTTATAAGGTTCTGGTGTATCAAATGTTTTATATACTACATCTATTAAATTATCAGGAACATTAAATACTTCATCAGGTGAAACTATATCAGATGGAACATTATGTATTATTGTCCATATTTTTCTATCATTACTACCACATATTATCCATTGTTCCATACTTCTTATATTTCTATAAGTTGAATTTGTATCATTCATTCTAAATGAATATTTTGTTAAAATTATTTTATTTGGCATCCCAACTTCAACCCATATTCCTCTTTGACTTGAACCATTTGAAAATACTGTTAAATCATGATCATTATAACCTATTGTATTATATAAACCATCACTATCTGTAAAACTACCAAAAAATATATACCAATTATTTATATCATTTGTAAATAAACGATAAAACTTACCATTTGTTCCACCTGCATTATTTGAACGAAATTGATATAAACCATTATTTATTATTTGAGAAAATCCGACTATTGTATTTTCTGTTTCATATCTTGTTTTATCTGGATATATCATATCAGTTGCTTCCATTAAATCAAAATTATAATTTGTTTGAGAATTATCATCATCATAACTGGGTAATCCAATTGGGGGTGATGGGGGAAATTGACTTTCTATATCTGATATTTCAATTATTTCATTTGTTATTATTTCTTTTATTTCTTCATCAAATTTATACCATGAATTTAAATCATTTATATAATTTTCATATCCTTTATATTTTTCATTTGTATAATTATAATTTTTTATTAATATATTTTCAGTTTCATACTCTTTTTTAACACTACTTATTACTTTTATTTCATTTATTTCTTTTATTTCATTTATTTCATTTGTATAATAAAATAAATCTGATTGACTTCTTATATTTTTATTTTCATTATTATATAATTTTGATAATAATATATAAATATCTAAAATTTCATTATAATTTAAATTATCATAAATTCTAAAATCTTCTATTATATCATCATTTAATGTATTATTTATTTCTGTAACATTCATATTAAAATTACCATTAAAACTATCTGAATTATTTAAACTATTATCAACATTTATACTTAAAATATATTCATTTTCTTTATTTTCTATACATATTGATATAAAATTCCATATATTTTCTTTTATTATTTTATTATTGTATAATTCATAATTATTACCACATTTTACATAAAATCTATTACCCTTTTTTCCTATATTTAAATTACCTAATGTTAATAATATATTATCATTTATTGAATTACTTAATAACCAAAAACATATTGTTAATTTTATTTTATCTGAAATATCTATTAATGGAAAAATATAATCTTTATCTATATTATTTTTTAAATGATGATTATTTATTATATTTATTTTATTACCTATAATAACATTTAATGGTTTTCCTATTTTATAAAATAAATCTATATTTTCAATTATATTATAATCAAATATTCTTAAATCTAAATATTCTATATTTTTTCCCAATTCTACTATATTATTATCTAAAATAACAATATTATATTCATTTGTATCTTTAATCAAATTTTCATATTTTATATTATTTTTATATAAATCTAATTTATTATCCTTTTTTATTAATAATATATGAATCCATGTATTTATTGATATTAATATACCATTATCATTTGTTTTATTATTTAATGTTACATATAATTTATTATCAGTATTTATATAAACTCTCAAATAACTTGTATCATTCTTTATATTTATTACTTCTAATATATCATTCTCAGATAATTTTATCCATATTGAAATTGTAAAATTTAATAGTAAATTATTTAATATTTTTTTATTAATATTAAAATTTGTATCACAACTTATACTATATGGTATATGCATCAAATTATCATCTTTTTTTACTATATTTTTTGAACTATCTATTATTGTATTATAATTTAATAATGAACCATAATTTTCTATTATATCTGTTTTATCAAAAATATATGAAATTATTGGAAAACTTAAATTTACTAAATTATTAAATTCATTTTTTGACAATATTTCTATACTTGTTTCTATATTTTGTAATTCATTAATTTTATATTTTGATTTTAAACTATTTTTTGTTAAATTATATCCTTTTTTTATATCTACATTTAACATCTTAACATTAATTACAAATTTTTATTTTATATAATTACGCTTTATTACTTTTTATTAAAGATTTGTATTTTATATATAAATTTTAAATGCGTTTTAAATTTACATAATGCGTTTAATGAAATAATTCTTAAAAATCATTATATCATAAAACAATGAGTAGTACTTATTTATATTCAGTTAATAAAGTATTAAATATTGATAATAGCGTTAATACACCAAATATTCCAAAATCTGGTCAAATATTAAATCAACCATCAAAATGTATTGTTATTGGCACTGATAATTTAGAAGTTGAAAATAATTATAATGATAAAGAAGGTATAGATAGTCAAGTTCGTATTCTTGGTGGAACATGGACTGATGAATTAATTGTTCAAAATATATTTTGTCATCCAAGTGGTAGTGGAGGTGATATAAGACCTGCAGAAGATACTTATACATATAAACCTCAGACAAATTCTGATGAATTAACTGATACAAATGATAATGCAAATATTATTAAAAATGAAATTAATATTGGAAGAATGGGAAATACAATAAATGTTGATGGTCAAAATATTAAAATAGGAACTGCTGGTAATCAAGATACTGATAATGCATCAGCAAATACAGGAAATCATAATACAGCCGATCATGTTAAATTTGCTTATAATAATTCAGCTGTTGATATATTTGGTGAAGATATTAAAATTGGTGAAAAAGATACTACTACTACTATGTATGGAAAACATACTGTTATTGGATTAAGTGATACTAATTTTGCACAAGGAATTAATATTAATACTGCTCTTACTGATGTAAGTACTTCTATTGAAAGAAATCATATTCAATCAGGGAATGGAGCTTATCCCGGTAGTACTTTTGATGTTTATGCTGAATATGTTAAAATTGGTGAAAAAGATACTAAAATGAATTTATATAGTAAAAATCTTAAAATCGGTATAAGTAAAAATGATGAAGAAGGTCATGAAGATGAAATAGCTGTTACTGATACAACTGTTGATATGTTTGGTGAAAATATAAAAATTGGACAAGAAGATACTACTTTTAAACTTTATGGTAAAGATATTAAAATTGGTGTAACTAATGATGATAATAGAGATTTTATAACTACATATGATAATGAAATAGATAATGTTGTTGATACAAAAGTTGAAATGAAACTTTATGCTGGTGAATTAAAAACTGGTGGAAAAGATTCTACCACCAAAATGTATACTAAAAACACTTTTATTGGTTTAAATGATCATCATAATATTGATCATCATGGAGCTAATACTACTATTGGAACTAATGAGGGTTTTGCTTATGCAAATAGTACTTTAGATGTATATGGAGAAACTATAAATATTGGACAAAAAAATACTGATATGACTTTATTTGCTGAAAATATTATTGTTGGTGCAACTCATAAAGATGATAATACTGATGTACATAGCGAAAATGCTGATAGAAATTTATCTACTTTTGATTTATACTCTAAAGATATTAAAATCGGATATCAAGATACAACAACTATATTACATTCTGAAGAAATTAGATTTAATGATAATACAGATGGAACTCGATTTTTAATTAAAGATGGTGTTGATGCGGATGAATATAGAACTGGAAATAATAGCATAAATGATGAAAGTTTAGCTAATTATGGTGCTTTAATTGAAATTGGTAATGGTGTTGATTCTCTTCCACACAATACAACAGCCCATATTAAATTAGATGCAAGTAAAATAACAATTAATGCTGCAGATGAATTAAATTTAGCTACTGCTGCCTTTGGTTTAGGAACAACTACTGATCCAGCTTACTTTTTATTAGATAATAATAATAGCAAAATTCAAATTGGTTCTGATATTTTAAAAGATGTTCGTATGCATGGTTCTAATATTCATATTGGTGAATCTAATGGAACTGTTAAAATCTTTGGTAATGTTGAAATGTATTCTGAAGGATCAAATATTGTTACTAATACAAATATTGAAACCACTTCTGCTTTTGAAATTAATAATACTGGAACAAAAACTGCATTAACAGTTGTTCAAACCAATCAAGTATCAACAGAAGGATATAATTTATGTGAATTTTTTTGTGCTGATAATCAAAATAGAACACCTTTTAGAATTGATGCTTTTGGTAGAGTTGGTATGGGTGTTAAAAAATATAATACAGATGGAAGTACTAAAAAAGAGTTAAAAGCATGGTTACATGTATATAAAAATTCACCTGAAGATTTAGTTAAGGATTCAGGTGCATTGGCTGGAGATTTAACTGCTGATGATATTGATATATTTTTAGTTGAAGATAAAAGATTTCAACCTATAATAAAATCATTTCTTTTAGAACTTTTAAACACTACAACAACAGATGGATATAAATTTAATATAACAGATAGAACAAATGCAGTAATATCAAATCAAGCTGACATTACAATTTATGTAGGAGATTCAATTAAAATTATAAATAATACTGGTGGACATCCATTTGAACTTACAGACCCAAATGGTGGAGATCCTCTATTTACTATTAATAATACTTCTTCTGAAACACATACATTTAATATTGTTGGAACTTATACATATGTATGTACAGCACATGATTCTATGACTGGTAACATTATAGTTCAAGCATTACCTGATTATTTAGATACTAATCGTAGTGGTGATAATGAATATGATGGAACACCATTTGTTATTAAAAATCAAGGTGATGTTGGTATTGGAACTTATAAACCAAGATATAAATTAGATGTATGGAGCACTAATTCTGAATTAAACGGACAACCAAATGCAAATGGTAATATTGGATCTAAAGGTATAGCACTTAGAGATGTTGTATTTATTAAACAAAATAATACTAATCGTGTATTTTATGGTTTTACACGTAAAATAGAACACGGATCTGATCAAAATGCTGCTGATGCAGCAGCAGCCTATGCAGGAAATTATTATGAAACGGGTATGGAATTTGAATTTAAAAATTATAATGGTGAGCAAGATGGAGATTATGCATATGCATCTAATCCATTAGATAATGATTTAGTAAATGGATTAACAGTTTCTAATAATACTGAAACTCAAAATGGTGTAATTACAGGAAAAAGTAACTATCCGTTTGATGGTAGTAATAATACTTTTGGATTTAGAATGTCAATTAAATTACATATTTCTGGTGATAACGGACAAATTGCTTATAGAAGATTCGAAGCTTTTATTAGTCCTCAAAACAATACCAGTTCTGATCCTCAAACACCTGGATTAATAACAATTGCAGATCTATTTGATTCTGAATATGAATATTATAGATTTTTAGATATTAAAATTCAAAGATTACAAGATAAAAAATTTAAATTAATAGTTCAATGGAAAACTCAAATTACCACATCAATGACATCAAATAGTGTAGATGTACCATTATCATCTCGTGTATATGTAGATATTGAATATTTTGGACATGAATATTTAGGTGATATTCAAGCTGAAATAATTAATAACACAATCACTACTACACATAATAATGCTATTAACTGGTAATAATAATTATTTATGAATTCTATTCAGATATGTTTATTATTAATAAAATTATATCATATTAAAAGTTATGTTTATAAAATAAACATTTAGATTTTTAATTTATAAAATAAACATTTAGATTTCTAATTTATAATTTTATTTTTGATTTTTAATTTTTATTTTTAACTTTTTTTATGAACTCTGTTCAAACATATTTTATTTTTATTATTGATAAAATTAAACATCGATCATTTATAATTATTTTCTGATAAATATAACATTTCATATGATCATAATTATTCTGTTAAACTTACAAAAATATTTACAAATGATCACGAAAGTATAATTTATCAATAAAATTATGATCATATGAAATGTTATATTTATCAGAAAATAATTATAAATGATCGATGCAAAATTGTATCAATAAATTATGATCATATTAAAAGTTATATTTATCAGAAAATAATAATAAATGATCGATGCTAAATTGTATCAATAAATTATGATCATATTAAAATTTATTAATAAATTAATAATAATATAAATAGTGAAGAATATAAATAATAATTTTTTTTTATTATTAATAAAAAAGTAAATATGTTTGTAGATTCTTCAATGAATAATATATATGAATCAAATTATGGTAAATTAGTAAAACAAAATGAGTTAAATAGGGCAAAAGATAAATATAATAGGGCTCAAAACCCAATGAAAACCGGAGTAGTATCTCGACCAGCTTTTGCATCTCAATTTGCACAAGTATTAGATACAAATGATAATTTATCAGGTTTAGCAACATCAAATGATGATTATTTTCATAATAATATGCAACCATATTTAAGGGGAAAAATAACTCAAAATACGGAAGTAGAGAGAATGTCAAATTATACAAATAGAAGAACAGGAAATGATGAATTATATATAAATAAAAAAGAGGTTCCGGCAATGTTTAAACCAACAATAGATGATCAAGTATGTGGTATGAAAAATAATGATGATTTTTATAAATCTCGTTTAAATAATTCTTCAATAAGAAATAATGAATTTCCGATAGAACCAATAAGGGTAGGTCCAGGATTAAATAAAGGATATTCATCATCAGGTGTAGGAGGGTTTCAACAAGCTGATACTTTAAGATATGCAACACCATTTGATATTCAAAAAAATAAACCATTAACGGATCAAAGAAATAAAACTTTTAGAATACCATTTCAAGGTCCAACAAATAAAATAGGAAAAAGAACAGCTTTAGATAATTTAACAAAAAATTTACCAGAAACAGTGTTTGAGAATACAATAGATAATTTATTTACAACAACAGGTGCAGTATTAAAACCAACAGTAAGAACAAATGAAAATATAAAAGCAACAAATGCTCCAATAACTCATAATGAATATCAAGGAAATGCAGTAGATACAGTATTAAAGCAACATGAAAGTGATAATTATAATAAAGAAAATGTAATAGTATATGATAATGAACGTCAATCATATGAGACTCAAACAATAGTATCAAATGTAACAAGTATGGTAGATGCAATAGTATCTCCAGTATTGGATACAATGAAACATAGTATAAAAGAGTATTTTGTAGATGCTGCAAGACAGGAAGGTCATATGAATCCTCAAATGCCAGATGCAATAACAGTTCATGATAGTTCTGATATAACAAGAACAACAATTAAAGAAACAACTATTCATGATAGTGATAAATTAAATTTAAAGGGAGAAGATGGAACCTATACAATGTTACATGATGATGCTAAAACTACAACAAAAGAGACAACAATACATGACAATGATAATGCAAATTTAAAAGCAGGTGATGGAACATATTATGGAATAGATGATATGGCAAAAACAACAACAAAAGAAACAGTAGCAATAAAGGATGTATATAGAAATATAGGTGGAACAACATATAGAACAGTATATTATGATCCTGATTTAGTAGCAAAAACAACAACAAAACAAACAACAATATATAAAAGTGAAGGATTTATAAGTGGAATATTAGAAGGTTTATTTGGTGGATATTTATCAGCAAATCCAGAAGCAAAAAATACAAATAGTCAATTTAATCATATTGATTATAAGGGAACTTTAACAACAGATGTTAAAAATCAAATATCACATGAAGCGGTAAATAATGCAGAAATAGATGGAACTCGTGAAGCTATGAATATAGCAGCAGGTCATACACCAAATGGTGGTCAATCTAATTTAGGAAAAATACATAATTCAAAAGTTAATGTTAAAAGTAATAAAACAATTGGTGAAAGTATTTCACAAAGAACAGAAGGAAATGTGGGAAGAATATATCAATCAACCCCAAATACAAATGGATGTGGAATAACAAAAGAAACAGAACAATTAAATTCATATGAAAATAGATTAGATCCAAATACATTAAGTCAATTAAAATCAAATCCATATAATTTATCAATTACTCCAAATTAAAATAAGACATTAATTGAATATCATATTCATTATAAAAATCATCATATCCAATACCAGAAATATTACCATAATAAAAATTTTGATTAAATAATCTATCAAATATACTATCATTATAATATGTTGTTGCTTGTATTAAACATTTAGTATTAAATCCATCAATATTAATTGAATTATTAAAATAAATTAATCCAATTTTAAATTTACTTACATAATTATTTTTATCTTTAATATTAATTATAGAATTTCTAAAATTATATTTTTTTTTTAAATTTAATATAGTTTCTTCAGTAAAATATATTAAATTAGCATTTTTAATGATTAAATCATCTTTTTCTTTATTAATAATTTGTTCATTCATTTATATTTATTAATAAAATAATTTCATTTTTTTTTTAAAAATAATATTAAATCTTCCAAACTATTAAAACTTATTTTTTGATCAAAATATAAATTAATTTTATCTTCATAATATGGTATTATTTGTATTTTATTATAATTATTATATTCAATTAAATATATTTTATTATTAAAAGAAATATTAAAATAATTACAAATAATATCAGATTTTAATATCTGAATTTCAATAATATCTTTAAATAATAATAAATCATTATTTAATTTTCGAATAAGTTTATTTTTATATAAAATAGTAATATTATTATCAAGATAATTTAATGGTTCATATAATTCATTATAATCTGTTTGTGTTTCAATATCATTTAAAAATGTAATTTTTTTAACATTATTTAATTCATTTTTTACACATTCTAATTCTTCTTTTAATTTTTTTAATTCAATATCTTTTTCTAAAATAATTTGATTTAATTTTAAATCATTATTATTATTTTTAATATTAAATGATAATTTATAAGCATTAAGAATATTTTTAATTAAAATACGTTTTTCAATACTAATTTTATGATGATTAGTGCAATTATAATTAATACATAATATACCATATGAACATAAATATTCTTTATTATAATTAATAATATTACATCTAATAATATTATTAATTTTAATTCTATTTTCGGGATTAATAGGATGTCCAAATTTACAATCTATTCTGTTACATTCAATACCAAATTTACAATTATTATGTAAAAATTTACAATTCCATTGTGAATTTTGACAAATACCTATACAATTATCTTTACAAAGAATTGACATTAAAATATAAATATAATATAAAATCATTTTTTATAAAATAAAATAGTAATATGACAAATATTTTTAATCAATCTTTTACAAATTCAACAAATTTAAATAATTTAAATGATATATCAACAAGAGATTTGGAAACAGTATCAATAGGTGAATCAGCGGGTAAAAATACAACAGGTAATAATAATGTATTTATAGGAAATAAAGTAGCTTTTGATGCCGAAGAAATATATGATAGTATTTTTATAGGTTATAAAACTGGATATGATGTAATTCAATGTAAAGGTAATGTTTATATTGGTTCAGAAAATGCAACATTAAGTAAAGGAACAACAAATTATAATACTGTAACAGGAACTAAATCATTTATTAATATAAATAATAGTGATTACAATACTATTTTTGGTTATAATAATGCAAATAGTAATATTAATTGTTCATTTAATTCATTTTTTGGAAATGAATTAGGTAATAATTTAAAAAAATGTTATAATAATATATCAATTGGTAAAAATAATTTTAATAATATAGAAAATGGATTAAAAAATATTATAATAGGAAATAATAATAGTATTGAATTATTGAATAGTAATAATAATATAATATCAATAGGTTATGATAATAAAAATAAAAATAGAAGTATAATATTAGGAAATAATATAGATAATAAATCAAAATCATCAATTAGTTTAGGAAATGATATAAATATAAATAATTATAATATATTTTTTAATAAATTAAATAATTTTAATTTATTAAATGAAAATAAATCAAAAAATAGATTAAATTTAAAAAATTTAAATATAAATCCAGAAAATAATAATAATTTATTATATAATTCATTAAATAATTTAAAAAGACCAGATAAATATTCTAAAGATAATAATGTAGATGATGAAATTATAAAAATAATTAATATAGAAAAACAAATTTCTACAAAATTTACAAATTCAACAGATGTTTATGAAAATAAATATATAAATAAAATTAATGAAATTGAAGATTATATAGTTTATCAAATTAGTGAACCATATATATTAATTGATAATATTGAATTTCAAAATATAATAGATATTAATAAATTAAATATTTCATTTGATATTGATAATTATAAAGATTATAGAATATTTATAAAAACTCAACCTAAATATGGATATGTTAATAAATTAATTTATAATAAAAATGAATCTATTATTATTAATGAATATCCTGAATATTCAAATATTTCAGAAGATATTATTGAATTAACTACAATTATTGATATTAAAGATGAAATTTCTATTTTTTCAAAATTTTCAAAAAATATAAAATTAAATAGAATAAGTTATAAAAAAGAAGGAATAATAAATATAGAAAAAGTATATATAAATAATGAAAATATATTATTATATTTAAATTTAATAGATTTAAATAGATATTTTAATATAAATAATAGAAATAGATTAGATATTTATGAAATAGATGATTTAAATGATTTATCTTTATTAAATTCGGATGAATGGTTAATATTAAATAGAAATAAAAAAATAATAAGAATAAATAGTATAATTTATAATCCATTATTTATAAAATCAAAGTATCAAACAAATTTAATAATAAATGATAAAGAAATAATAATAAAACCAATATTAAATGAATGGATAGATAATAATTTTAATAATAAAATATTTAAAATATTTTTATTAAAAAATACTTATAAATTTGAAAATTTTTATGAAAATAATAATTATAAAATATATATAGAAAAACCACCAAAATATGGATATATAAATAAAAATATATTTGATAATTTAAATAATTTTAAAGAAAAATTTAAATATATTTTATTTAATGAAAATGATACATATACGGATGAAATAAAAATAAGATTTATAGATGAAGATGAAAATAAGATAACAAAATCTTATAAAATAATAATATATAATTTTATTATAAATTTAGAATATATATATTTTAATAATAATAATTTTAATTATTCAATTACAAAATCTTTGGAAAATAATGGTTTTAAATGGGATAAAATTAATAATGAAATAATAAATATTAATAATAATTATGAATTTATTAATATAATAAATGATATTAATAGATATGAATTTATTGTAATAAATAGTAATATATATAATAATATAGAATTAATATCAAATGAAATTACAATAGATTTATATCCATTTAATAATTTTAATTTAAATGATAAATTAAAACCATTAATAAAATATGAAAATTATGATAATAATATAATTTATTTATTAAGTGAATTAAAAAATGGTTATATTTTAGATAATTTATATTATAATAAATTTAATGAAAGTCATAATTTTGAAATATTATTAGCAAAAAATAAATTTAATTATTTTTATAAAAATGTAATAAAAATAAATATAAATATAATTAATGTTTTTAGAATAATATATAATACTCAATATATATATGAAAATATATATAAAATTAAAACTTTAGATATTTATTCATATAATAATAATAAAAAAGTTAATAATTCAAATATTTTTTTATATGATGGATTATCAATATGTAATTTAGAATATGATAGTTTTAATTATAATTGTAATATAATAGAATATAAAATTCTTTTTGATAAAGATAATTATGATTTAGTTTTTGATAAAATAAATTTTAAAGTAAAAAAAGATAAATATTATTTTCAAATTGATAATATACCAGAATTTATATCAGATACAAATGTGATTGATTATAGATTAAATGAAGAAATAAATACATATTTTAATATAGAATTTGATTATATAATTAATAATATAATAGATAGTCCTCATAATAAGTACAAATTTTCATTAGAATTATCAAGTAATTTAAAAATTGATTTTAAATATTCAGAAATAAGTGTTAATAATAGTAATATAAGTATAAATAATTGTAATATAAATAAAATTAAAATAGAAAAAAACAATTTATATTTGAATGATAATATTATTTTTAATGATAAAATTATAAATAATATTAATAAAATAAATTTTATATATATATTAAGTAGTAATATAATTAATGTTACTAATGATAATAAATATTTTTTATTTAATTATACAATTGATATTGATATTAATAATTTATTAATTGAATATTCAGTAGATGAAGGTAAAAATATAATAATAGGTGGTGATGCAAAATGTATTGGATATAATAATATATGTTTGGGATATAATTTTAATACATTTGGACAAAATTCAATAGTTCTTGGTAGTGATAATGCAATAAATAATAGTATAAATGATAAAATAGGAATAAATGATTCAATAATAATAGGAAATAATTCATTTTTGAATGGAAATCCAACAAATATAATAACAGTAGGAAATAATATATTTAATAATAATAATGATATAAGTATTGATTATTATTTATTAAATCCAATTATAATAGGAAATGATATAGAATATAATAGTAATTATAAATTAAATATAGATAATTGTATATTTAAAACTTTAGATAATAATATAATAATAGGTAATAATAGTAATAAAGTGATAATAAATAATTTATCATATAATGATTTAATAGATAAACCAAATATTTTAGAAACGAATTATTATATAGGTGTTTATATAAAAAAAGATATATTAACAAAAAATTTAAATTTTATAAATTATAATATAAGAGAAATAAATAGTAATCAAATATATATAAATGAATTATCAAATATATATGTTGGTGATTTAATACGTATGAATAATAATGATAATTTTAAAATATATAAAATGAATGAAAATAATTTTGAAATTTCTTTAATAAATAATAATAATAATATAGAAATAATAAATAATTATGAAAGTTTTATAAAAATGAATTATAAATTATTATTTGAAAATAGTGAAAATAATTTAATAAATAATACAAATGATTTTACTGAAATAAATATATTAGAAACAAAAATATATAGTTTTAATATAAATGTAATATTTGATTTAACATATATAAAAAATTTATGTTATTTTTATGTTAAATTAAAAAATAATGAAAGTGAAAATTATATAAGAACTTTTAGTTTATTGCCAATAAAATTAGATAATATAAATTATAGTCAATCATTAAATACATCATTTATAATAAAATTATATAATGGTGATCAAATAACATTTGAAAGTAATTATAGATTATATGAAGGATATTTAGATATTATTTTTTAATAATTTTTTAAATTTTATAATTTTATTATTAATTTCTTTTTTTTTATTTTGTAATTTTAAAATTTTGTTTAAGATTAATGTAATATCATTTATATCTGATTCATTATCAGATTCACTATTTGATTCACTGTTTGATTCACTTTTTGATTGATTATCAGATTGATTATCAGATTGATTATCAGATTGATTATCAGATTGATTATCAGATTGATTATCAGATTGATTAT
>MDSX01072869.1_pt1 | contig 40363 bp, 43 predicted proteins | sample 811141 | NCBI WGS metagenome assembly MDSX01 (sample SAMN05326642, study PRJNA326480) | marine metagenome | isolation source: seawater | place: Atlantic Ocean: South East | collected 2010 | reverse complement strand
CGGAAAACTTTTTGGATCCAAGTTAATTAAAAAAACTACACACTCTCAAAGTGGTCGTATTCTTTCAGAGACGAGCTATTCGAATAATAAAAAGCACGGCAAACATATAGTTTATCATGAAAATGGAAAAATTGCAGCCCAAGGAAATTTCAAATCAGATCTGAGGTCTGGTAGGTGGGAGTGGAATGATAAAAATGGTACGATAGATTCTATCTATACTTTCAAAAATGGCAAGTACCATGGTAAAAATGAAAATTACTTTAATGGTATCCTTCAAATATCACAGCGCTATAGCGATGGAAAGATGAATGGAAGTTTTTCGGAGTATACAGAGAAAGGTTATATAAAGTCGAAGGGAGAATATCAAAATAATCTACCCTATGGAAAATGGGAGTGGTTTGATAAAGATAAGAAGATTCAAAGAGTTATTAATTATAAAAATGGTATTAAGGACGGAGGATTTAAGATTTATAGCGAGGATCATTTGTCGCTATCTGGATACTATTTGAAAGATATGCGTCATAAAATTTGGAAGTGGTACGATACAGAAGGCAGGATAGACTCAATAGCTAATTATTCTTCTGGTAAACTTGATGGCGAATATAGAGTATGGCATGATAACAGTGAGCTGAAAATATCAGGTTTTTTTATACAAAATAAATTTGATGGTGAATGGAAGTGGTTTTCAGAAACAGGCCAAACTGATTCCATAAAAGCTATGTCAAAAGGAGTATTGGACGGGCCATCAAAGTTTTATTTCAAAAACGGTCAACTAAAAGAAGAGTCGAACTATAAGCTTGGTAAATTAAACGGTGAAAAAACAACGTATTATATTTCAGGGCAGTTAAAAAATAAAACAAAATATCGACTGAATGAGAAAATGGGACCATTTGAGGTATGGACTTCAAATGGCCAGTTAGAAGAGCGTGGCACTTTTCTAAAAAACCAATACCATGGAATCGTACAAAGAAATTATTCTACTGGTTTGCTTGCATCAGCTACGACTTATAGTCGCGGCGAGCTTGAAGGTATTTCACAGATATTTTCTCCTTCAAATTTTTTGAAAAAAGAATCTTTTTTTACCTCAAACAATGAAATTGCGAGATTAGAATACCATGATAATGGAAGATTTAAACGGGTTTTAATAATTAAAAGCGACAATATTGTTTATGAACGCAAATGGAATGTTGATGGCTTTGAGATTACTGATCAAAATTTTATAACTGGAACAAGAACCCAATCCGATTATTATTTATCGGGTCAGTTGAAATATGAATGTATATATAAAAACGAAATGAAACACGGCGTGGAGTGGTGGTTCGGTGAGGATCGTAATCCAATAAAGATAAATCTCTTTAACAATGGGATTTTAATAATTTCGCACGATCTTTCATATGTTGGCAATGAATAATTTTAATGAGGTAACTTATACTATGGATCGATATATTATTTGGATAATAACTGGCTCAATTTTTGCTGCTCTTGCTGTTCTTTTCGGGGCTTTTGGCGCACACGGTTTAAAATCACGAGTTTCTGCTGAAGATTTAATAATATTTGAGACGGGTGTCCGTTATCAAATGTATCATGCATTAGCTTTAATATTGCTTGGGCTTTTAGCAATGAATCCCAACACAGCTATCACTAATCTTACCTTTGGATTATTTGTAGCTGGAATCCTTATTTTTTCTGGCACCTTATATCTCATCCCTTTGACTGGTTTACGTTGGTTAGGAGCCATTACTCCGATAGGTGGAACCACACTAATTGCTGGATGGATATCGTTAATATATAACCTCATTAAATCTTAAGATGTCTGATAATAGAAGAGTTCTTGGTGTCTTTGATGCGACATCAATGGTAACTGGAAATATGATTGGTTCGGGTATTTTTTTACTAGTTGGTTTTGCCGCCGAACCCGTATCAGGAAACCTCTCTCTTATTTTAGCGTGGGTAATTGGAGGCTTAATGGCTCTTATGGGAGCTTTTTGCATAGCCGAACTTTCAACCAGATTTCCACAAACTGGTGGCGATTTCATATATTTACATAAAGTCTACGGACCATTTCCATCATTTTTATACGGGTGGATGAGTTTGGTAATATTTCAAACCGGATCAACAGCAGTTCTTGCATCTTTCTCTGCTAAATATATTTTACAATTCTTTCCACAATTACAATTTCTATCTGTTCCAGGACTAGCCTCATTGGTATTGTTATTTTTTACAACAATTCATTGTTTAAAGGTTCAAATAGGCTCACGATTTCAATCAATATTGACGATTGTTAAAGTACTTGGAATCTTTCTTATGGTATTTCTTCTTTTAAATTCACAATCTGTACATACATTCACTCCAATTTTAAATAATGAAATAAATAATCCTTACTTAGGTTTCTCTAGAGCATTAACCCCAATATTTTTCGCTTATACCGGTTGGAATTGTGCCGGTTACATTGCAGGAGAAATATCTAACCCTAGAAAAACACTTCCTATTGCATTGATCGGAGGGACTTTCATAACTACTATTATTTATGCCATTGTAAATTATTCATTTATTAAAACAATTGGTTTAGAAGGAATGAAAGGTCAAGAGATGGTGCCTTTATTAGCCCTAAATTCAGTTGGCGCAAGTCAATGGTCGGGGTTTTTGTCTCTTCTTATTTTAATCAGTGTTATGAGTTCACTGTCAATACATACACAAACCGCTGCAACTAGAGTTATTCAGGCTATGGGCCAGCAAGGAATTTTCTTTAAGTTTATTGGTAAAACCAGCACGCGTTTTTATACGCCTGTTAATGCTTTGATCGTTCAAGCTGTTTGGACAATGGGCTTAATGTTTTTGCTGGATATTGACAATTTGGTTGACTCCACTACTGTGGTAATGATAATGTTTTCAGCTTTGTCAATTTCTACACTTTTCAAGATTGATAGATCAAAAGAAGATTCATCTGTGTACAGAATTCCAATTTTTCCACTAATTCCATTAGTTTACATAATTAGTGCGATATTTATTTGTTGGGGAGTAATTCAATACCACTTAAGTCAAAACAGCTACCTTCCTTTTTGGGGATTATTCTTTTTAATCTCAGGTACATTAATCTATTATATTTGGAGAAAATTTTACGACAATGAGTAAACATAAAAATAACCCGTCTAAACAAAATGGAAAAAATTTACTAAGTTGGGCTGAAGAGAGAATGCCTATACTAAAGGAAATTTCAAAACGCTTTATTGAAGAAAAACCACTTAAAGGCATGAAAATTGGTGTAGCCCTGCATCTTGAAAAGAAAACTGGTGTACTACTTCAAACCCTCCAAAAAGGAGGTGCTGAGGTATCAGCTTCATCCTGCAACCCTTTAACTACAGATGATGATGTAGCGGTAGCGCTATCAGATGAAATGAGCGTTCACGCTTGGTCTAATCAAACTGATGACGAGTACTATGAATGTTTAAAAAATGTGTTAGACTCTAACCCCAGAATAATAATTGACGATGGTTGCGACCTAATTTTTTTAGCGCATAAAGAATACCCTGAAGTTGTTGATAATATGCATGGAGCTTGCGAGGAAACAACAACAGGAATAGTTAGGCTTCGGGCAATGCACAAAGATAATGCATTAAATTTTCCAGTCATGGCAGTAAACAATGCATACTCTAAATATCTGTTTGATAACAGATACGGTACCGGTCAAAGCGTCATTGAGGGTATTTTATCAGCTACTAATACGCTTATAGCCGGAAAAAATGTAGTTGTAGTTGGCTACGGTTGGTGCGGAAGAGGTATAGCGCAACGCCTCAAAGGTCTTGGGGCAAAAGTCCATGTCGTTGAAACCTCTAACTTTACTTTGGACGGGCCATCTGGATACCACCGCGCACTAGAAGCGCTTTATGATGGGTGCTGGGTAGGTTCTTTAGATGACATAGCTAGCGCAGGTGACATATTCATATCAGCAACAGGAAACAAAGATGTTATCAATAAAGAACATATGAAAAAAATGAAAGATGGAGCAGTTTTGGCTAACGCTGGACATTTTAATAATGAAATTGATCTGAAAGGTTTAGAGTCTATTTCAAGTTCATCTAATGAAATTTTAACAAACGTTGACAGATACGACCTAAAGAACGGTAAACATTTAATCCTTCTTTCAAAAGGCAGGCTGGTGAACTTATCCCAACCTACAGGTCAAGGTCACCCCATTGAGATTATGGATGCAAGTTTTGGGACTCAGGCATTGTGTGTTGAGCATTTAGTGAAAAATTATAAAAATTTAGATCATTCTATACATGACGTCCCTGAAGAAATAGATAATGAAGTTGCTCGTATTGCTTTGTCGTCTCATGATATTTTCCTAGATGAACTCACAGAAGATCAAAAAAAATACCTACAAACTTGGCAGGAGGGTACTTAATGAAACTAAAAATTAAACCGTTTAATGAAACTGTAAAAAACATGTACATAAATCACGGTCATTTTCACGAAGGCGACGCTGGTTTGGATTTATTCATAGCATCTAAACAAACAATTAAAGCCGGAGAGACCACTTTGATTAAATTAGAGATTGCTTGTGAACCAGAAAATCAACAGCCATATTTACTAATGCCTAGATCTAGTATTGCAAAAACTCCCTTAAGGTTGTGTAATTCAATAGGATTGATAGACGGCGGTTATCGAGGTGAAATAATGGCAGCAGTTGACAACATAAAAACGGAAGATTACTTCGTAGAGCCGAACCAGAGATTGTTTCAGTTGGTAGCAATGAGTGGAGCACCAATAACATTTGAGATAGTTGATGAATTAGCTGATTCAACCAGAGGTGTTGGCGGCTTTGGTAGTACAGGTAAATAACAAATTTACAAAATTTTAGCACTCATAACTAAAGACTGCTAAAAATCATTGATAATTAATTAAAATATTGATTAATTTCAGCGCTGAAAATTTTAAAAACTAACTAATAAATAACAGGAGTTTTAACATGGCACTAAAAGTAAAACCTTTAGCTGATCGCGTAGTGGTTGAACCTGCACCAGCTGAGGAAGTGTCCTCTGGGGGCATTATACTTCCAGATACTGCTCAGGAAAAGCCACAACAAGGCACAATTGCTGCAACTGGTCCGGGTAAAGTTTCAGATGCAGGCACAGTTGTCGCAATGGAAGTAAAAAAAGGAGATAAGGTTCTCTACGGTAAATACAGTGGAACTGAGTTTTCTTATGAAGGAAAAGATTATTTAATTATGCGCGAGAGCGATATTCTCGCCGTACTATAAAGGAGCAAACAATAATGGCTAAAGAAATTTCATACGATCTCGAAGCTCGAAATGCCCTTAAAGCAGGTGTCGACAAGTTAGCTGACGCTGTAAAGGTTACTTTGGGACCAAAAGGTAGAAACGTAGTAATTGAGAAAAAATTCGGAGCACCTACTGTAACTAAAGATGGTGTAACCGTTGCAAAAGAAGTAGAGCTTGAAGATAAATTAGAAGACGTTGGAGCTCAGATGGTTAAAGAAGTGGCTTCAAAAACATCAGATGTTGCTGGTGATGGAACTACAACTGCTACTGTTTTAGCGCAATCTCTTGTTGCTGAAGGACTTAAGAATGTCACTGCGGGAGCTAATCCAATGTCAATTAAGCGTGGTATTGATGCTGCAGCAAATGCAGTAGTCGCAGCGCTACAGGGACAAAGCAAAGATCTTCCTGATTCAAAGCAAATTGCTAATGTTGGTAAGATATCAGCAAATAATGATGAAGAAATTGGTGAAAAAATTGCCGAAGCAATGGAAAAAGTAGGGAAAGATGGTGTTATCACTGTTGAAGAGTCAAAAACTGCAGAAACATTTCTTGAAACTGTAGAAGGAATGCAATTTGATAGAGGATACCTTTCTCCATATTTTGTTACAAATTCTGATAACATGGAAGCTGAGATGGATGACGCTTATCTTTTAATATATGATAAAAAAATATCAAATATGAAAGACCTGCTCCCATTACTTGAAAAGGTAGTTCAAACTGGTAAGCCTGTTACCATCATAGCTGAAGATGTTGAAGGTGAGGCACTTGCTACGCTCGTTGTAAATAAACTACGTGGAACGTTCAAAGTTCTTGCTGTAAAAGCCCCAGGATTTGGCGATAGACGTAAATCTATGCTTGAAGATATCGCTGTTCTTACTGGTGGAACTGTTATTTCAGAAGATGCTGGATATAAACTTGAAAACGCAACTCTAGATTACCTTGGAACTTGCAAGAGAGTGGTTTCAGATAAAGATAACACAACTATTGTAGGTGGTACAGGTGAAGCTAGCGCTATCAAAGCTAGAATAAATGAGATCAAAGTTCAGATTGAGAAAACTACTTCCGACTATGATCGTGAGAAACTTCAAGAACGTTTAGCGAAGCTTTCTGGCGGTGTTGCAGTAATTAATGTTGGCGCAGCTACAGAAGTTGAAATGAAAGAAAAGAAAGCACGCGTTGAAGACGCTTTGCATGCTACACGCGCAGCTGTTGAGGAAGGTATTATTCCTGGCGGTGGCGTGGCTCTCCTTAGAACTGTACCCGCTTTAGACAAAGTAAAGGTAGATGAAGAGGAAGCAGTTGGAGTGGATATTATGAGAAGAGCATTAGATGCGCCTCTTCGTCAAATCTGTTCTAATGCAGGTGTTGAACCATCTATTGTCGCTCAAGCTGTACGCGAAGGCAAGGATGATTTTGGCTATGATGCTAGAACTGGTGAATATGTTAACATGTTCAAAGCTGGTATCATTGATCCAACAAAGGTTGCTCGCGTTGCTGTTCAAAATGCAACTTCAATTGCCGGTATGATTTTGACTACCGAAGCAGCTGTAACGGAAATACCTGAGAAAGAAGCACCAGCAATGCCTCCAATGGATCCAGGCATGGGTGGCATGGGCGGTATGATGTAAATTGAGCAAATTGCTCACACTTAAAAACCCTCTCTTATTTAAGAGAGGGTTTTTTTTTATATGTAACTTGTTTAGCGAAGATATGTCCTCTTAAATTAAAAGTAGTTATGGGTATTATTAAGCTTAAAAACATGCAATTTTATGGCTATCATGGCGTTTATGAACATGAAAAAGAACTTGGTGCGCCATTTGAGGTAGATATAGAAATTTCTAAGCCATTTGATGAGGCAGTGTCTACCGATGACATTGCTCGTACGGTTAACTACGATGCAGTATATAAATTGGTTCAAAGCGAGGTTTCAAATTTTAAATATAATCTTATTGAAACTTTGGCTGGCAAAATTGCTTATAAGATAATGAATTGTTATGAAATAGAAAAGGTCGTGGTTAGAGTAAGAAAGCCAAAGGTTCAAATTAGCGGAATTCTTGATACAGTCGAAGTGGAGACTGAACTAAAAAAATGAATCAGCTTGTCTATTTAGGTCTTGGCACAAATATTGGTGACCGTGATTCAAATCTATTCACTGCTATTGCTGCGTTGGATGTTAGGGATGATATTTCTGTACATCGAACTGCTTCTATCTATGAAACAGATCCAATGTACAACCATGATCAGCCTAATTTTCTAAATAGTGTCGTTGAGATTGAGACAAGCTTGCAGCCTGAACTAATGATGCAGGTGTGTCAAGGCATAGAGATGATGCTTGGAAGACCGATAGAGCGCGTAAAAAATGAACCAAGAGTCATTGATATTGACATACTTGCCTATGAAACAATTTCAGTAGAATTAGGAGAATTAAAAATTCCCCATCCTCAACTTTTTGCACGTAAGTTTGTTCTTGTACCATGGGCAGAAATTGCCCCAGAGTTTGTTGTGCAAGATTACGGAAAAAGTGTTTCAGAGCTCTTGTCGCTTTGTCCTGATCCATCAACAATAAAAAAGTATAATTTGGAAAAAACTGCATGAAAAATTTGCAATACGTTGCAATTGAGGGAACTATTGGAGTTGGCAAGACAAGCCTTGCCAATCTATTTTCTGAAAAGCTCGGAGCAAAATTAATTCTTGAAGCATTTGAAGACAATCCTTTCCTGACAGATTTTTATGAGGACCCAGAAAGCAATGCCTTTCAAACGCAACTGTGGTTTTTACTTCAACGCTATCAACAACAACAGGAGCTCAGGCAAGTAGATATGTTTCAGCATCTAGTTGTTACAGATTATATGTTTGTTAAAGATCGACTTTTTGCCGCTCTAAATTTAAATGAAAAGGAAATGTCCTTATATGACAGTGTTGCAAAAATGATGGAAAAAAATGTTATTCATCCTGATCTTGTTATATTCCTTCAGGCTGATACCGATACGCTAATGAAGAATATTTCAAAACGTGGACGTGATTTTGAAAAAAATATGTCAGAAGATTATATCGACGCCCTAAATCAAGTTTATAATGAATATTTTTTCCGATATCAAGAAACACCGCTAATCATTATCAATACAAATAATATTGATTTTGTTCAAAATCCGGAAGATTTAGAGGAGATGATCAGTTATATTAGACAACCTATATCTGGGACTAAATTTTTCAATCCCTCTTCAGGGCTTCAAGATGCTTAGATCACTAATCGTCGCTTCATTTGTATACTTTTTATTTTCTTATTTAAGAAGATCTTTGTTTGTCAAGAAGTCAAATTTTGACTCCAACAAAGACCAAAATTACAAGAATCTTGATATTAAGGATGCAGACTTTGAGGATATTGAAAATGATTAGTTATAAAAAAATTGTAATACCCGATAAAAATATTCAAGATATCGGATTGTTTGTACTCCGATTTTTACCTTCATACTACATGTTAGTAAATCATGGATGGAAAAAAATAACCAATCCTCAAAAATGGGAGAGGTATGGTAATTTTATTACTAAATATTTTGGGGATTCATTAGACTTTACTAATGTGCCCTTCGGGTTTATGGCTTCTTTTTCTGAGTCAGTGTGCGCTATTTTGATTATGATCGGTTTATTTACTCAACCCGCATCCTTTTTGCTTGCTTTTACCATGCTTGTTGCAGCAATGCACCATATTACAGGTACAGGAAGCCCGGAGAGCGCTTGGATCTATTTTTCTATTTACATAACAATTTTATTAGTCGGACCTGGTAAGTATAGTTTTGATTTTTTATTATTTTTACGAAGTGAGAAAAAACATATATGAAGAAAATACATATTTTTATAATTATTTTAATTACCACATCCTTATCCCATGCTCAATTCAAAAAAGGTTTTGGATTTACAACGGGAGCCTGGGGATCAGGGATTCATTATATTGGTGATTGGGAACTTAGCGACACGTTCTTTTCTGGTTTTGAGTTGAAGTTTATTGATGTTAAAAATGACGGTGAAATGCCGGCCATTAATTACTACACAGGTCAAACTTTAAATGTTGGAGATGATGCCTTAATGCTATTTCCTCTGTTCTGGAAGGTCAAATACTTGCCTTTTGAGGGAATGATTGCCAATGATTTTTCACCTTTTGTGGAATTTAAAGCCGGCGTTAATTTTGCGTTAGATGGTAATGGCAATGCTAGAACTTTTCGAGGTCGCTGGAACAACTCGGACACCTATACTTCATTTGGAGGTCAATTTGTATTTGGCGTTATTTTTCCGCAAATCAATGGTACTTCTATAGTAACCTCAATAGGTTATGAATCCTTACCTATGAGTCAAAAAGTTGATGGTCGTGATAATTACGATGGTATGACTCTTAATATTTCATATATATTTAGAAATCGTAGATAATATGGATGAGATTTTTTTGCATGTTCATCCATCTGCCATAAACAACAACCAATTCAACTTAACAACGGACGAGAGTCACCATTTCATAAGATCTTTACGGGGATCAGTTGGTGATGAAGTATGGCTTTTAGACGGTGTGGGCACTGCATTTCAAGCGAAAGTCAAAGAGGTTGATAATTCAATTGTTAAAGGAGAAATTGATAGGGTACATGTCAATTTCGGAGAAAATAAAAAAACTATACATTTAGCTATGCCGTTGATAAAGGGTAAGCGTATGGATATTGCTATTGAAAAATCCGTTGAATTTGGAGTTAATACTATCCAACCGATACTTTTTGACCGCAGTATTAAAAAATCTTTAAATGTTCAAAGATTTTCGAGGATAATTACTTCCGCCGCAAAACAGAGCGGTAGAAGTTTTTTCCCTGTTTTAAAAGACATTCTTAAATTTTCTGACTGGATTAAAAAGCACAAAGCAATTAATTTATTTGCCTGTCATTTTCTGGGCAAATCTAAGCTCGAAAGTATTATCAAGACTGAAACAGAGAGCATGACAGTTATTGTAGGGCCAGAAGGTGATTTTTCCCAATCAGAAATTTCACTTTTAAATAATTATGAAATTCCATTAGTGAATTTAGGCCCCAGAAGGCTTAGGAGTGAGTCTGCCTGTATTTCATCAATAATTTCTGTTAATAATATTATGGAAAACTGATATGAAAGACTGTTTGTTTTGCAATATTATCAATAAAACTGTGCCAGCTAAAATAGTATTTGAAAACGATAAGGTTTTGGCTTTCGAGGATATTGAACCCCAGGCGCCTGTACATGTTTTAATTATCCCTAAGAAACATATCATGTCTATTAATGATATCGAATTTGAAGACAAAGAAGTTTGTGGAGAAATACTTTTAGCAGCAAAAAAAATTGCTATAGATTTAAAAATTAAAGATTCAGGATATAGAACAATATTTAATACAAATGAAGATGGTGGACAGACAGTATTCCATATTCATATGCATCTTCTAGGTGGAAGAAAATTAAAATGGCCTCCAGGGTAAAAATATTCAACGTCAACCTCTTTAGATTATCTTGATAGTAAATTTTTTAGAATTATTTTAGATTATAACGTTTTTATACCTCACAAATGTATATATCAGAATTAAACCTACACGGCTTTAAATCGTTCGCTAAAAAAGAAAAAATAAAATTTGGCGAAGGAGTTACTGTTATCGTCGGTCCCAATGGCTGCGGTAAAACTAATATTGTTGATGCAATACGATGGGTCCTGGGAGAGCAAAAATATTCTGTCCTTCGTTCTGGAAAGATGGGTGACGTGATATTCAATGGGGCCGATGGATTAAAGCCGCTATCTGTTTGCGAAGCTTATTTAACTGTTCACAATAATCGCGGTAAACTACCTATAGAATATACTGATATTGAAATTGGACGAAGAGTTTATAGAGATGGAGAGTCAGAATATTTCATAAATAAAACACCTTGCAGATTAAAAGATATTCACGACCTTTTCGTCGATACAGGAATGGGTTCAGATGCTTATTCAGTAATTGAATTAAAGATGATTGAGCAGATTTTGTCAGAAACGGCTGATGATAGAAAGCGGATGTTTGAAGAGGCGGCTGGGATAAATAAATATAAGCAGCAAAGGCAGTCTGCGCTCAGAAAATTTGATGCCGTCCAAAGAGACTTAGATAGAGTTAATGATATTGTTCAGGAGGTAGAACAAAAAGCAAAAAGCTTAAGTCTTCAATTAAAAAGATTTAACCGCCATGAGAAACTTTCAAAAGAGCTTTTTGAAGCAGAAGTTGAATTGGCATACGTTAAAGTCCATGATTATGAATCAGAGTTAATACCTTTGAAAAAGAGCGTTTCGGATACGCAGTCATTAAAAAACGAGAAAATTTCAGACACATCTTTGCTTGAAAGTGAACTTGGAAGTATTAAAGCTATATATAAAGAGCAGCAGGACGAACTACGCAATAAGCAAGCACATCTTCAAGACCTTGAAAAGGGCAGAAGTGAGGCTCAAAACAATGTACTGATATGGAACGAGCAGTACAAGTCAGCTGAATTAAATATTAACAGATTAACAATAGAGTTAACAGGTAATAAAGAAAAAAGTAGCAGTTTTTCTGATCAGATTTCAGTTCAAGAAAAAAATATTGCAGATCTTGATCCAAAGATAAAGAGTCAAAAACAAATATATGAAAAAAGGAACAGCGAATTTAGCAAAGTTGAGGATAAATACTTGTCAGCGCAACAGCGAATCAAATCTCTTGAAGCATCTAGGTGGGACGCGCAAGAGAAGATTGTAGGTGATAGGTCTAATCTTGATAGGGCAATTTCCTCTATTGATGAAAAGACTATAGTAATAAGTCACTTAAACAATAAAAAAAAGAATCTTGAAAAGGATCAAAAAGATTTTTCTCTAGACCAGAAAAAGATTGATAGTAGAACTGAAAAGTGCGACTCCGTAGTTAATAGGGTTAAGCAGCAACTAAACACTAATTCAAAGGATCTCGAAGAAAGCCATGCTGAGTACTCGCATCTTAAAATGAATATTCATACGCAGGAAAGCGAACTTCAATCATTAAAATCTCAACTAACATTTATGAATGAATTAATAGAGCAAAAGCAGGGATATCCAGAAGGAGCTAAAACAATTTTGTCAAATAAGTCAAGTTATGATGGTTTACTAGGGGCGGTTGGAGAACTTTTTCAGGTTGAGGCTAAATATGAATCTGCTCTCCAGAGTGCATTGGGCGATTGGGCAAAATGTATAGTTGTTGAAGATAGGCAAGCAGCTATAAAAATTCATACATCAGCTAAATCAAATCAATTAGGAAATTTTTCAATTATTCCATTAAAGGAATTAAAAAAAATAAAGCATTCTAGGAAAGATATTCCAAAAATTGATGGAGTCATCGGCCATGCTATTGACTTTTGCGGAATTTCATCTTCAAGCATTGCAATAGCTGAATTATTAATAGGTAATTTGTTGCTGGTTGAGGATTTAAGTAAGATTGACATTAGCGATAGAATCAAAGATTGGGATATTGTTGATCTTAAAGGTTCGTTTTATGGATCAAATTTTTTACTTAAGTATCAAGATAAAACAAAAGAGACCAGTATTATTGGCCGTGAGAAGAAAGCAGTAAGAGCTCAGAAAGAAATAGTATCCCTAGAGCAGAAAATTAAAAAAAACAAAAAACTTTTTTCAGATCTTGAGCAATCAATATCATCCCTAGAATCCGAAAAAAATAGCCTGAGTAAGAATTATGAGCTAAAATACGCAGAGCTCAATGACTTAAAATCAATTCAAATAAAAAATCACTTTCGACAATCTCAAAATCTTGAATCAATTAAAGAGCTTGATGATGAAATTGTGCAAAACAACTCTGATTTAGATATACTTAAAAAGAAAGTCGATGAATACAGACCTTCAATTCAAAAAATAGATAATTTAATAAAAAAATTGCAAAAAGATATTGATCTACTATCAAAAGACTTTTCAGAAATACAATCAGAACGAGATTCCTTTCAACGCAAAACTCAAGAAGCAAGAATCGACCTTTTAAACATGGAGAATCGGCTTAAAAGTATTTTGTATCAAAAAGATTCAGCTATTGAGTCAGTATCTGAACTTGGAATTAGAGATAAATCTATAAAGAATGAGATAGTTGAGCTTGGCGAGCTTAAAAAGTCTTTGGATATTAAGATCGTAAATGATGAAAATAATCTTAAGTCTTTAGTTGGAGAGATAACCAAAGAAAGATCTGTTTTTGATCTCAAAGAACAGGCGGTTTCAGATACCTTTAATTCCATGGAAAGCCTTCAATCAAAAATTAACGAAGAAAAACAATTAAAAGAGAATCTCTTTGAGCAGCAAAAAAATAACGAACTTAGAATTGTTGAGCTAGACCAAAAAATAGGCAATATCAAGGAAAGAATGATGGAAAAATATAATTCTAAGGTGCCAAAGGATTTAGTAGTTGATAAAGATATAGTTGATCTTGAAAATGATATTGATAAAATCCAAAAAAGCATTGAGAATATTGGCCCTTTAAATATGGCTGCTCAGAAAGAATATGAAGAAGAGCAAGGTAGGCTAGAGAACTTATTAGAGCAGCGCATAGATATCTTAAAGTCAGAGGAAAACCTTAAAGAAACCATAGCTAAAATTGACGTAGTTGCTAGAGAAAAATTTGAGTCAACTTTTGAAAAAATTAATAATAATTTTACAAAATTATTTGGAATGTTTTTTGAGGGAGGAACAGCATCATTATCATTAAGTGGGGAAGATGATCCCCTTGAAGCGCAAATAATTATCCACGCTCAACCTCCAGGCAAAAAAAATCAAAACTTGAGAATGCTTTCTGCGGGTGAAAAATCTCTTACTGCTATTGCTTTATTGTTTGCTATATACCAATATAAGCCGAGCCCCTATTGCGTACTTGACGAGGTAGATGCGCCACTTGATGATGTCAATATTCAAAAATTTAAAAGAGTCTTGAATAGCTTTGCAAAAGAAACGCAGTTCATTGTCGTTACCCACAATAAGCTAACTATGGAAGCTGCAGATTACTTATATGGCGTAACTATGGAGAAAAAAGGTGTTTCTAAGCTAGTATCTGTAAAATTTAAAGGGGAAGCTTAAAAGCTATTTAAATTTCTTTTCTATATCTTTCGGTTGTGCATAGCTCAGGAATCCATTCATTTGATGTACTTGCGCTTTCGCAAGCCCTCTTATTGCTATCGCCTGTGACATTAAAATCTTCATCTATGCAGTAAGCATCGTCCTTAATATTAATTCTAAATGTCTGCTCATTGGGAGCTAGATCATATGGGATGCATGAATTTTTAATACATAAAGACTCGCCTAGTTGAGACCATGTAAAACTCTCTGTTCCTGCATCTGGGCCTGTGCGAGTTTCAATACCACTGCCATCTTTCTTTAATTCTAAAGAAAGCGTAAAACCTTTAGACTTTAGACCTCGATATTCTTCGTCATCAACCTCTCCACTGCATTTTCCTGAAATTTTATAAGTACCCATTTCAATTAAATTCCATTTGCCTACAAAGGGACCTGATTCTTCATCTTTTTTATCTTGACAGCTAATGAAAATAAATAGAAGAGCTAAAATTGTGTTTTTCATAAATGTATACCTTTAATGTGTGTTATAAATTACGCTAAACATAATGAAAATACTCTATTTTTGAATCGTAGTTTGAGGAAAATAAGAGTTAAATTTTATAATGAGCACAAACCACATAAGAAACTTTTGCATCATCGCTCATATCGATCATGGAAAATCTACGCTAGCTGATAGGTTGCTAGAAGAGACCAATACGCTATCAAAGAAAGAGATGAAATCGCAGGTTTTAGATAGTATGGATCTTGAGCGCGAAAGAGGTATTACTATCAAGAGTCATCCAATACAAATGAAATACACTGATCCAAAAAAAAATGAATTTGTTTTTAATTTGATTGACACTCCAGGACATGTTGATTTTACCTATGAAGTTTCACGATCACTTGCTGCCTGCGAAGGCACTTTACTTCTTGTGGATGCAGTGCAAGGCGTTGAAGCTCAAACTGTGAGCAACGCTTATCTTGCCATTGACAACGACCTCACAATTATACCGGTTATAAATAAAGTTGATTTACCTAGTGCTCGAGTTGATGTAGTGCAAGAACAGCTAATTGAATTAATTGGTTGCGAGAAAGAGGATATAGTGCTTGTAAGCGCAAAAACAGGTCAAGGTATTGATCAAATATTTGAAACGATTATAGAAAAGATTCCATTTCCTGAAGACCGCTCTAATAAGCCATTGAGAGCAATGGTATTTGATTCTGTTCATGACAACTATAAGGGAGCAATTCCCTATATACGTGTCTTTGATGGTGTTATTAAGCCTGGCGAAAAAGCTAAATTTTTTGCACACAACCATGAATATGACATTACAGAAGTAGGTCATTTTATACTGAAACAAATGCCCTCAAACGAGTTAAGAGCTGGGGACGTGGGCTACTTCTTGGGAAGTATACGCGATGTATCACATGTTCTTCCTGGCGATACGATTACCAATCAAAATGATAAAAACTTGGAGCCTTTACCTGGGTTTAAAGATATAAAGCCAATGGTCTTTTCTGGGCTGTATCCATCTGACTCTGACGATTACGATCAATTAAGAATGGCGTTGGAAAAATTAAAATTAAATGACGCATCTTTAGTGTTTGATCCTGAGACAAGCGAAGCATTGGGATTTGGTTTTCGATGTGGATTCCTCGGGTTATTGCATATGGAAATCATACAGGAGCGCCTAGAAAGAGAGTTTGATATATCTCTGGTTACGACAACGCCAAACGTACGCTATAGGATAAGCAATAAGAATGGTGAGAATATAGAAGTAGATACTCCTGCAAAAATGCCTCCTACGGGGGAAATAAATTCAATAATGGAGCCATTTGTATCTGCAGAAATAATTACACCAAAAGAGTATATTGGTTCAATAATGACCCTATGCCAGAAGAAAAGAGGCCTATACAAGAATACAAACTATTTAACATCTGATAAGGCTCAAATTCATTATGAATTACCATTGGGAGAGATAATTTTCGACTTTTACGATAAGCTAAAATCAACAACCAAAGGATATGCATCTTTGGATTATAACCTTAAAGATTTTGTTCCTGGTGATCTGAAAAAACTAGACATACTTATCAATAATGAACCTGTTGATGCCTTATCTATTATAACGCATGCAGATGATGCCTATCAAAGAGGCGTAGCTCTTTGCAGCAAGCTAAAAGAGCTGATACCTCGTCAAATGTTTGATGTGCCCATCCAGGCAGCATTGGGTAATAAAGTTATTTCTCGCTCAACAGTTAAGGCCTTAAAGAAGAACGTAACCGCTAAATGTTATGGCGGAGACATTACACGTAAACGAAAATTATGGGAAAAGCAGAAAAAAGGAAAAAAGAGAATGAAGTCTATTGGTAGCGTTGAGATACCCCAAGAGGCATTATTAGCAGTACTTCAAATAGATTCCGATTAAATTATGAAATCGACTTCTTACTGGACTATTACAAACACCCCATTATATAGTTTTATTTTTACACTCCCTCTTTTACTAGTTTACGAGATTGGTTTATTTGCCATTGCCTCAAATGACCTACCGCTCTTAAGAAATGGCGCAGATGTGTTAATGCGTCAGTTCCTTGAAATGTTTGGCGTCGCTGGATCATATGGATTTGGTGGAACCTTTTTAGTTGGATTTATGATTGCATTTCTGCGTCAAAAAAAAGAACTAGAAGCCTCTCAAATCAAGGGAGAATATTTGTTAACTATGTTTTTTGAAAGTTTAGGCTGGGCTTTTCTTTTAATAATTATAATGATTAGAGCTCCAGAATATCTTATGCTAACTAAGGATGAAAGGTTGCTGCAACAGGTTGTTTTAGCTGTTGGTGCAGGAATTTATGAAGAGTTTGTATTTAGAGTTATTCTCATAACAGGATTTGCATATATATTAGGATTAATATTTAAGTGGGGAAGTTTAGGAAAAAATATTGGATCGGTATTTCTTGCAGCTATCCTTTTTTCCGCATTTCATTTTGCGGGCCCATACGGGGAAGATCCATCATTCTATTTATTCTTCATACGTTTGATCGCTGGAATATTTTTAGGGGTTATTTATATTCTAAGAGGATTTGGAATAGCTGCTTATACGCATACTATCTATGATCTATTTGTTTTAGTAAGATTTACTACTTCGGACTAAGATTATTTTAAAAACTAAATTAAATTAATATCTTAATATTCGCATCATTTTATGAAGAAATATATTTTACACATAATATTCGGGGGTTTATTAGCCCTTAATGCGCAAAATTCGCCATTTAAAACTTTTGATATCGTAATATATCCAGAGTATTACTTTAGCGGAATTATGGCTGAAATAGAAGCTGAAGCTGTTGAAGCTAACCTGCCATTAGATTTAAAGTTTCAAGTACCTTCAAACACGGACAGTATATTTTATGTTAGTGGTGATGTAGATAAGCCCTCAATTGAAGAAATTAATTTATCCAACGAAGGCAATATGTCTTTTATCAATAAGAGGATCAGTGATAAAAAATTCAGAATCTTTATCTTCTACGATCTTGAGAAAAATGAAACGCAACGTTCTGGTGGCTTCGATTTTCAATTAAATCATCCTGTTGATGATGCGCATATTGTAGTTCAAGAACCATTAGTATCTAATAATTTTATTTTTTCTGAGAAAAATCACGAAGATTTTAAAGATCAGCATGGTATTAATTTTAAAAGGATACATGTTAATAACTATGCTGAAAATGCTATTAAAAGCGTGACTTTTACGTACGACAATCCAACGCAAGACATATCAATTAATTCATTGCAGAAAGGCGCACAGAGTACTCAAGCTTTAGCTGCACCCCAAAATACCAAGCCTATCAGACACACGCTTCCATTATGGCAGCCTCTAGTTGCCTTAGGGTTTGTTTCCGTTGTGGTTGGCGGTATGTTTTATAGGCAAATAAGTACTGAGAGTTCTATTCAAGAGCCAATATCGAAAACAACTAAATCAAAAGGTAAATTTTGCACCGAATGCGGTAATAAAATACTTCCAAAAAATAAGTTTTGCGCAAACTGCGGAGCTAAGATATAATGTTTCCAGTTATTTATGACTTTGGAGATATTAATTTATTTGGGTTTTCTTTTAACCCGGTTATTAATTCATATGGATTTATGCTTATGACAGCATTTTATTCATGCTATTATTTTCTTAGCAAAGACTTAAAAAGGCTTGGCTATAGCCCCTCTCTTGCAGGTGATATTATTTTTGCAGCGGCTGTAGGTGGTATTGTTGGTTCCCGAATATATTTTTTACTAGAAAATTTTGACCAATTTATTCAAGATCCTTTAGGAATGATTTTTTCAGGTGGCGGTCTTGTTTTTCTTGGCGGTCTTATTGGCGGACTACTAGCAGTGACTTATGTAATAAAAAAGAACGATTTAAAGTGGTTATTGGTGGCTGACTTAGTAGCTCCACTTTTAATTCTAGGCTATGCAATTGGCAGAGTCGGATGTTTATTGGTTGGCGATGATTACGGCTTACCAACCGATGCTCCTTGGGGTATAGCATTTCCAAATGGAATACCTCCATCAACATATAGTGTTTTTCAAAGCAGATATCCATGGGTTGACCTATCAGGATTTTCACCTGGCGTTCTCAAAGTTCACCCTACACAAGTCTATGAAATATTTTTAGGTAGCGGAATTTTCTATTATCTATACCAGAAGCGTTTATCTATACAAATTCAAGGTAGTTTATTCTTTACATATTTGATATTAGCGGGTATTGAGCGTTTTTTAGTTGAGTTTTTGCGCATAAACCAAAAGTATTTCATTGGATTATCCGGAGCTCAAATCATTTCAATCATTATGATGTCAGTAGGTCTTTGGTTTCTCTATAATCCAGTAAGCTCGACAAAAGGAAATGCTCCAAAAGAAAACAAATAAATATTTTTTTACTTTAATATTTCTTTTTCGTATTGGCTTTTCTCAAGATTATCTACCCTCAACAAAAATTGCCCTAGACAAGATTCGATCTAATCGCGAATTCTTTCCTGATCTAATCGCATCAAGTGGATCGCGATTAGTATTCATAGACAAAAAAAATCACACCCTAGGGTCATATTACGATGATAGTTTGCGTGTGGTTGGTGGTTATGGTTCATTCAATCAAAGTTTTATAGACCCAGTTGATATTGTTATAGACAAATTAGATATTATTATACTTGATGAAGCAGCAGGTCGATTATCGACATTTGATTTTAATATGAACTTTATTCAAGGCTATACCCTTGCACGGGATCATCTAGTTTATCCAAGTGTGTTCGAAGTAGATTCACGAAAAAATATTTATTTTTATTCACCTGAAGATGGAGTTTTATTTCAATCCAATCACGCAACTCAATCAATAAACAAATTTATTGATTATAGCTCAACACCTGTTCCTCAAAATTGCTTATCAGATATATATATTAATAACAATGATCACCTTGGGGTACTTTTTGGCTGCTTAAACGAATTACACGTCTACAATCGCTCAGGGAGACTGCAGAGAAAATATGCAATAGATCTTAAAAATCCTCAAAAACTAATATTCATTAATCAAGGTTGGTCTGTTATTAATTCAAAAGCTCAGGTGCATTTTATCAATGGCCCATTATTTGACTTGTCTATTGAAAAGGAAACTGTTTTAGATAGCTACTTTGATAGTGAGAACCTCGTTATTCTAACCAAAACAAATATATATATTTTTGATTCGAATATTTTTCAATAATTGTTTCGTGATAGTTGCCATTTTTTTAATAGGCCCTATTTTATCACAAGAAATCGTAAAGGCTGACACGACTCTTCCATTTAAAATTGGCCCTATTATTTATGATTTACCTTTTCTTGACAGCTTGTCACTTATAAAAAATAACACCACTAAAGATACTAGTAACTATTTGAACAAAATTACAGAGATAGATCAGTACCCATTGAACGCATCGGGGTCTTTTTTTAGGGGAATAAATTTTGGAGGAAATGGAAATAGCGCGTTGAATGGAGGGTTGAGAATGCAAATTGCTGGAAAAATATCAAATGAAACATATATTTCGGGAGTGGTAACCGATGAATCGCTACCAATTCAGCCAGATGGAGCTACAGCCGACTTAGATGAGCTTGATAAAGTTTTTATTCATGTAGATAACCCAAAATTTTCAATTGTAGCTGGTGATATAGAAACCAATGAAAAGAAAATCTCAATTAATAGATTTCAAAGAAACCTCATTGGTCTGAATAATAAAATACAATACAAGGATAAATTAATAACTTCAGTTATTGGGCAAACCAAGGGGACATATCAGCGTATTGAAATAAAGGGAAAGGATGGTAACCAGGGACCCTATTATCTCACAACTGTTAACGGTCTTAGTAATGTAATTATCTCTTCAGGTTCTGAAAAAGTTTGGCTTAATGGAAAACTCCTAAAAAGAGGTGAAGATTTAGATTATATAATTGACTATTCAAAAGGAGAGGTGTATTTCACCTCTAAAAATCTTATTTATTTTGATTCCGATATCGATATTGAATATTTATACAGACAGACAAATTACGCTACTACTTATATTGAAACTGGAATAGAGGGATCATTATTAAACAAATCTGATTTTAAACTAAAATATATTAGGGAAAATCAGGATGTAAATAGTTCGCCATTAAGTCAGAATCAAAAAAAACAATTTAATCAATTAGACGAGATCACAATTGATGGAGTATATGCAGATTCACTGGGCAGCTATGTTTTGGAAGACAATGTCTATATATACGATCCTCAAAATAAATATAGCACGCAAAGATATTCGGTAGTATTCAGTCCTGATAATAATGGTACTTATGTACGAAAGATCTCAGATAAAAATAGAATATTTTTCGAATATTCTTTAAATAACCTTCAAGATGAACAGCGCTTTTCGCCAGGTCAAATAATTCGTGCTCCTAGCGGAAATAATATTTTACAGTTTAACACGATAGTCAATACAGGTAGCGCTTCTTCGTTCTTTTTAGAGTCTGCGTTATCAATGTCAAATATAAATCTTTACAATCAAGAAAATAGTTATAACAATGGATCAGCATATAGACTTGGATACACGCAAGATAAAATATCCTTCAAGAATCTAGATCTTGGTTTTGATGTCGAACATCGAATGACTTCAAATACATTTAGACCGCTTGGAAGAGATCGAGCAGTTGATTTTAATGAAACTTGGGATATTGACCCACTAAGCAAAAACAGTGAGCTTGCTATATCGAAATTTGGAGCAAATATTGGTTCGAAGAAGACACTGATAGATATTGATTTATTCGATCTTAAAAGTTCGGGGAATAATAGATCAAGAAGCCAGGTTAATATAGATCATAGTTCAAAGTTTATTAAAAAAGCGGATCTTACTCTAAATCAGATCAATGCCTTACAGAAATTTGACCAGGTAAATTCAGAAATCACTTTTTTAAATGGAAGTGTAAATCCATTCATAAAGATTCAAAAAGAGCATCGTTATAATGGATATAAATTCGAAGATATGCTAGCTGGAATTGGAGCTACAAACAAAAAAAGATCATTTTCTGTAGGTATTGGAAAACGTAGTGATTGGGATTTTATTATTGATAAGGAATTGATGGTCTTATCAAAAAAGGCCCGTTTCGTTGAGTTTGATTACAAATATTTTGACCCAAAAGGGTGGAGTCGAGAGCTTACTTATAGATCGAGAGTTCAAAACAATGTTCTTACTAATAAAACATCCTCATTTGGCTCTGGTAGGTTAGCGGTAAATTATAAAAAAAGAACATCTCCTGTGCGTCTAGATGCAATAATAAATGTGCAGAATTCTATCAAAGAATTTGCATCGGTTGTTTATGATTCTGTTGGAATAGGAAGAGGTAGTTTTCGTTATGATCCAATTTTAAATGAATATATTAGAGATGACAAAGGGTCCTTCATCGCTAATAATATTTTGACAGGAAGCTTTAAAGCTGGACAAAATATCAATTCAATTTCACGATTATCCTACGACTTTTCGAAGAATGCTTTCAGTATTTTAAAATTTTTTAAATACAGATTTACACTTAATACAAACTATCATGGATCAACATCAAATATGTTTGAAGCGCTAAGAGATCGCAGCGCACAGATGCTTATTTTTAATAATCGAAATGAGCTAATTTATCAGAAAAATCTATCATCGATCCGGCATCGCTTTTCTAAAGAATCTCGAATAAACTTTAACGGTATGGATCTACGCGGCTGGCAAGATAAGAGATCCGACATATTTAAAATTGATAGCCAAATCCCTTTATCAAAAAACTATTTTCTAAAATATGATTTTAACATGCATAGTTTTTCACAGTCAACAAACAATAACTACATGCTCTCACGAAATGTTGATGGTTTTTATCATGAATTAGGACTAAAAAAATCCTCATTAAAAAGCTTTCAGTATGAAATAAAAGCCACGTATTTCATAGATAATGTAGTTTCATCATTATTCGATGAAAATGTTTACGCTTATGGAATAAAAACTAATTTTATAAAATTTATTGATAATTATGGAAGAATTGATTGTAGGATTGATTATTTCGACGCAGAAGGTTTTGAAGGAATGCCATCGGAAGCTTTGAAGGGGATTTCGAGCAACAAAACAATTCGCGCAAACCTTACCTCTTCAATTATGATCGATCAGTCGCTTTCTGTTAATACAGTACTTATCTATACAGATAGCGATAGATACGATGGTTTTTTTCAGATCACAGGTGAATTACGTGCGTATTTTTAAAATATTTATCCTTTTTATTCAATTAGCCATAAATGCGCAATCAAAGAGCACATTACTTGACAATCTTTATGAGCGTGGTAGATGGGGAGATTATTACGAGAAAGAAAGTAGTAGCTCTTTTAAATTGATCAGTAAGGATATTGAGGTTGATTCAATAGTTGTATTTGGTGATAGCTCACTTCAGTTTTCAACGTTACAAACCATCTTTAAACCTTTAAATAGATCCGAAAATAGTACGATAGCTCAAAATAGATTTCAACAATTAATGGATAGTTATCTTTTTATATCTTCTAGCTCTACACTAAGCTTTGCGCGCTATGGTTCTAACAATATTGCTGCCGTTATAGATTTAAAGACTGATTTTAAAAGCCACATTGGCGGCATTATTGGATCCAGTAAAGATCGCACTGGGAATTGGAAATTAAGTGGTGAGCTTGACCTTCAGCTTGAAAATCTCTTTAAGGATGGTTCGTCATTTAGTTTATTTTGGAGACAGCCATCCTCTCTTTATAGATCTGTCAACTTTAATGCTGAATATCCTGTATTTTCTAAATTACCATTTGGATTATCTGCGGCTTATAATCAGGAATTTTTTGAAGACTCCTATATAAATGAATCTTTTGCAACCCACCTTACTTCATATGGCAGATTTGGAAGCGTGAAGATTGGAAGTAAGATTGGGTCATCAAATAATATGGATATATCCATTGAATCAACAACCAGATCTGCATCAATAATTATTCAAAGAGACAGACGAAATACCAGATGGTTGCCCTATTCAGGAAATTATCTTAAGGTAGATTCTGATGTTGGAAATTATAAGGATGGCAGGGGAAATAGTATTGAAGTAAACGCAAATTTTGATTTTGGCACCTACAAACCCTATCGGTCTTCATTATTACATTTTAAAATTTCTGGTTCAATTAATAAAATTAATGACAGAGAGGCTTTACAGTCTAAATCTATAAAATTTGGTGGATCTAATTCAATAAGAGGGTATGATGAGAATCAATTTATTGCCCAGTGGATGACTCTCCAATCGGCGGAGTTAATTTTTGGAGATTTATATCGCTCTCAGTTTTTAGTATTTCTTGATAACGTGTATGCTAAGGATATGGAGATTGATCCAACTTCTGGATTTGGGATCAGAGTTTTTGATGGTAAATTTTACTATGATGTATCACTAGGTTTTCCATTGGAGGGATTACGTGAAGCGAAATTGCATATTAAATTTAACACTCGTTTATAGACAACAATAAAATGTATTTATATATAACTTTTAAATAATCTAATTATGTTAAAACACTTATTTTTAATGCTACCATTTGCCTTTCTTTCTTGCGAAAAGGCCAAGCCCGTTGCTCAAGGAGGGGACAATGAGATTGTTGTCGTTTGTTCAAAAACTGATAAACCTCAGATTGGTTCGATTTTAGCCAATATTTTATCCGATACTTTATATACTCCTCAAGCTGAGCCGTATTTTAAATTAATATGGGTAGAACCAGAACGTTTTAATGAAGTCAAAGACTATGTAAACGTTATCGTAGCAGGTATTGGTGATTTCCCGTCTAATAATGGATCAAAATTAATAAAAAATGTGTTGTCTGAAGATCAGTATGCTAGCTCAATGCAAGGTGACAACCATTTAATCTTTTCAAAAGATATTTTTGCTCGTGACCAAAATTTTTTAATAATAAATGGTCCTTCGTTTAATAAAATCAATGAACTATCAATCGACCAGGGCCCATGGCTTAAAAAACAGTTTAATATTTTATTTGAAAAAAGACAGAGCGAATTTCTGTTTGATGAGTCTACACTTCAAAAAGAGCTTGAAGAAGATGTATTTAGAAAATATGGCTGGGGGATAAAAATACCTTGGGGTTATACCGTAATTAGGGACAGTGCTGAACAGCAAGTATTTTGGATTGGTAGAGATCTGCCATTTAGGTGGCTTGCAATTCAATGGGAGGATGGGTTATTATTTTCTGATTCATTATCAGTTGCAAGCTATGCAAAGCAGTTTCCTATAAAATTGTTTGAAAACATTCGCTATACCAAATACAAGCTTAAAGTTGAGCCTTCGACTTTTAAGGATTATGGGTCATGGAAAATATCAGGTCTCTGGGAAAGTATTGAGGAGGCGCAAGGTGGCCCATTTATTTCTCACTTGTTTTATGACGAGGAAAGCGATAGAACCTATTTTGTTCATACCATGATCTTTCATCCTGGAAGAAATAAGTTCTTACTTCTCAAGCAAGTAGATATTGTCGCTAAAACTTTTTACACTTCCGATCAAAAAGACGAATGAAGCGCGTTCTAATAACCGGAGCGTTTGGACAGCTTGGTGAAGCCTGCTCAAATCTACTCGATTCAAATTTTCATGTTATCAAGAGCGGACGAAACTCAAATGATTCAGCAACTATTCTTGACATAACATCTAAAAAAAGCGTGAATGACTTCCTTGATCAGCACACCCCTGATATCATTCTTAATTTAGCTGCAATGACAAATGTTGACTGGTGTGAGGAAAAGCCTGAGCACGCAGACAATGTGAACCATAAAGGCGTTGTAAACCTATGCGATGACTTTAAGGGACACTTTATTCAAATATCTACTGATTATGTATTTAACGGTGAAGATGGTCCATATTTAGAAGAAGATCCACTAGATCCAATTTCTGCCTACGGCAAGTCCAAGCTTGCAGCGGAAAAGTATCTAGCCGCTAATAATATCTCTCATACAATCGTTCGTGCAAATGTTTTATATAGCTATTCACATAAAACCAAGGCAAGTTTCTTAAAATGGGTAGTTGGATCACTTAAAGACTCTAAAAGCATTAACGTTGTTAACGATCAATGGAATAATCCAACTTCGACAGATTCACTTGCTGATTTTATCAATAAGATTGCATTATCAGAGACGTTTGGATTATATCATTATGCAGATAATGGTGTCATGTCACGATTTGAATTCGCCCAGTTGATAGCAGAGGTTTTTGGCCTTAACTCTGATCTAATAAATCCAATTTCATCCTCAGATTTAAATCAAGTTGCTGCTAGACCATTAAAAAGCGGTCTTAGCACGCAAAAAATTGAAAATGAACTATTGATTCAACCTCCCAACGTTAAAGAGTCGCTTAAAAGTATTTACGATACAATAACTTCATAAAGATTTTAATTTTTTTTAAAAAATAGTGTCTAATAAGAAAATTCGAATAAAGAAAAATAATGTATAAAAAAATCAACATTCCAATATTATCGTTTTTAATAGTTATTGTTGGCTGCGATGAGCCTACTGAAGATAATACTTCTGAGCTCCTATGCGGAGGTGGCTCTTACACCACTAAAAATATAATGACCAATATCTCAGAAGAAACATACAACAACGATGAATCGGTAAAAGCGTACAGCAAATATTCCTGGACATCAGATGGATCAAATAGAGTTTTAAATGGAAATGGCATACCAAACCACCCAGTTGGAACATTTCCAAATCCGGATAATCCAAATACAATAAGCGAACAAAATGTGAGTGCACAGTTCACGTTGTGCCCTACAATTGTTTCTGAGATAGGGGTGCAAGCAGGTGGACCCTCTGGTGCAATAGCCTATGCTATCAATAGCGTTAAATTTGATCCTGCAACTGCAGGGAGGTGCAATGACAGCGGCTCGTGTAGTCTTGCTCGAGGTCAAGGAAGATGGAGTATCGAAGCATTGGGCCATGAAACATTTGATTTTGGAGACGATATGAATCATGCTCATGTACAGCCAACTGGAGAATATCACTACCATGGTATGCCAGAGCTTTTATTGGACTTTTTAGGTCAGGATACGTCCATGACTCTTGTAGGATGGGCATCAGATGGTTTTCCAGTCTACGCTCGATATTCTTATACAGACCCAGCAAACGCAAAGAGCCCCATCAAAGTAATCAAGCCTAGCTGGAAACTCAAAGCATCACCCGATGCAGGCCGACCCACGCATATTACTCAGCTTGCTGGTGGTCCTGGTCAAGGAAACTCTTCACAAAATACCCCAATTTCTATGGGTGCTTTTACGCAAGACTATGAATACGTTGAAGGGCTGGGAGATTTAGATCAATGTAACGGAAGGGTGGGTGTTACACCAGAATTTCCAGATGGTATCTATTATTATATGGTGACCGATGCGTTTCCCTATTTTTCAAGATGCTTGAAGGGTGATTTTTAGCGTATAGCTAGATGGGAATTAATTAAAAATATTGTAAATTATGACATGAGAAATATTGTTTTACTTACTGTTTTTGGTAGTATCAGCGGTTATGCGTACTATTATTTCATTGGCTGCAACAATGCCTGCTCCATTACTAGTTCACCTATTAACAGTGTAGCGTATGGAGCATTTGTTGGATTTGTTCTTTCGATCCCAAATAAAAAGAAATCCAATTAAACCTCTTAATTGTACTTAGAATTTATTTCTAATTAGTAATCATATATCCATATGGCTGATGAATTAATAATTACTCAAGAAAATGATCGTGTATTTATAAAATCACTTGATGAAGAGATTTTTAGGTCCCGGATAAAACATTTTTTAAAAAATGGTTATACCATGGATGGTGAAATTCAAATATCAAAACACGGTCTTTGTAAAGTTCGGCTTAAAAAAGCCAAGTCTTAGACGCGCGCATGAAGCAATTCTGTCAAAAATTAAAAAGCTTTCTTTTTTTTCTTATTTTTGCGTTCATTTTTTCATGTGAGGATAAAAAAAGTACGGATAATGTTACTGAGGAAGATGGAGATATAAACGAAAGTGTATGGGGACAAATAACAGTTCAAGAACCTAGAGTTTTTGCGGCAAGCGATGTTTCACAAGCTACCATTGATTTAACAAGGCAGTGGGTTAAGGTTGCTTCAGATGCATGGGGTAGCTATGGCCCAGTAGAGCTTTGGATTGTGGGAAACGATAGAGATGCTGTTATTGCACTAGATGTGGAATGGTGTGATCATAGAACTTTGATGGATTCTAAATGGAATACTACCTGGGATTGTGTAAATGGAGATCCTTATAATAGTGGTAACGGTTGGTCTCCTTTTTATCGTTATGTCAATGACGGTGGCGCTGCAGTTTCCACCTACCGAAGAGACTATTTTGACTACCATTTTATGACAATCACCATGTCAGCTAAATACCCCGGACCCGATGAAGAGGACTATAAACCCGTTACGCTTCACGAATACTTTCATGTTTATCAGCACGCCCACATCAGCGATATTAGTACCAATGGCGATAGGTCTAAACGAGAAAACAAGAATGGTGGAGAGGGAAAGCCTTGGTTTGCAGAAGGCGGTGCAGAATATATGGCGCAATTATTATACTCAAGGCAAAAAGGTGTGAAACAAGGATACCTGAAAGAAAAGCTCACTGAAAAATATAGTACCGTTGCTGATTATAGATCTTATGGAAAAAAATTAAATCAAATATCTTACAATGAACCGGTAAATGCATACGATATTGGCTCATGGTTTATTGCATACCTAATTCACCTCACGAGTGAAAAAGCATTTAGGGTTGATTTTTACAATGACCTTGACATGCTGGGCTTCAATGCATCTTTTATAAAACACTTTGGTAAAGATCCAGAATCGCTAATCACTGATTTTGACCTATTTCTGGACAAGGGATTGGTTGAAGCATTGAAAATAATACCTTAGAATAAATATTCATATCATAAATATTTTTATTGATAATGAGAATGAATCTCATTAACTTTAAGTATACATTAATTAGTGTATACTGCTATGAAGCTAAAAAAGAAGTGTTGTAACAAATTTATAAAAAAAGGTAGGCGCAAAGCCTGCAAGAAGTGCCCGATTGTATTATCGGGAAAATGCAATTAACTCATAAGCTTTATTATTAATTACTTTCCAGAGCACTATAAAGATACCTATTTTATGTCGCACAAGTTTTAAATAAGAGGTTTACATGGATACTAGTTTAGCTTTTACAATAATTGGAGTAGCGCTTACCATCGTTGGTGCTTTATTTTTTCTTTTTCCAATAGCAGTCAATGAAAAGGTGATGGACCCCCTATCGGAATCTGCAGTTCGTCCTGCAGCCGCGCTTCGAAGCGTACTTGGCGGGTCCGCAATCTGGGCAGGATTGATCGCACTGCTATGCAGGGCGTTTCCTCCTGAACAGGCGAGTCAACTACTTACAGCCTATGGAATTGGCATGAGCATCATGCTTATCTCAGTTATTGGAATAAAGGTAAGAAATTTTTCGGACGAGATACCTTATCCACCTATAGTTCTGTTTGTTGTATTGATCGCTGTCGCTTTTTACGCAGCTTAAATTATATATTGCTCAAGCGGTTAAGAGCTGCTCGTAAAAACCGCCGATCTTAAGCGATTCATCGATAAAATGTATCTCTAGTATCCATTCGCGTGGGTTCCCGTTTTTATCGGACTCATTCATGGGTGTATGATTATCGGGATGTATGTAGTTTAATGTTTTTTCACCTTGTATTCTCTCATGTGGAAACTTTCCAATCAGATGTCCACAGTGCTCATTGCCAAAACGCCATGACCTGTTTTTAGCAAGATCGCAGATAAATTCATAAAGTTCAGCGCCGGTTATTGATTTTTTTGAGTCAAAAAACTCTTTTCCAATTTTCCAGCACTGCTCAACATCTTCTTTAAGCTGGATTTTTCTAGAGTCTTCTCCAAGTACATAAGTACGCCCAAGGTCAGCCTCCCACTGTTCAAAAACGGGCCCGAAGTCAAAAAATAGTATATCATCCTCACGCAAGACTCTGTTTGGTGGGTTTTTACTGTATGGGAGTAGGGTATTCTCACCTGATCGAACTATGCGCTTGTGCCAATGCGTTTTGGTTTGAAACATCTCGAACGCTAGAGCGTGTATTTTCTTACTTAGCTCATCTTCACTTACTCCAGGAGAGATCCAGTCCCTTTTGACCGTTTCGCGAAAAAGATCCTTAGCCTTAGCCTCGGCTTCAATAAGTTTAGATTTGGTGGTATTCATTTATTTTAGAACGTACTTTATGTTATCTATTATAATTATGTATTCAAATTTAAAGAAAATATTTCTAAGTACTATGGAAAGGGTACTTGATCTTCAAAAGTATAAAGAACCTGAAAGAGTCATTCCACCACCAGAAAAATTTATCCTAAAACAAAATCGCCCAAACCCATTTAATCCAACCACCCGTATTCACTACCGCATTCCAAAAGATACTCACGCTAGTATTGCTATTTTTGATGAAAAGGGTAAGAAGATTGTAGTTTTAATTGATCAAGAGCATGAAGCAGGGTATTACCATGTTGATTGGAATGCGAGGGATAGAAGGGGTAAGCTGGTAAAGGGTGGTGTTTATTTTTATCAGTTTCAGAGTAAAGACTATGTGAAAACAAGGCATATGGTTCTTTTAAAATAACGAGCTAAGCCCTTAGCAAACTAAGGGCTTTTTATTTAATCATTATTTTTAGTTTTGCTCTAAAACAAGCGCTCTTAATCCAAGCATACCAAAAGTAGGTGCCCAAAGGCCAATAAATATACCTACTTCTCTAGCTTGTTGTTCGCTTTCATAGCCAAAGACAGTCGTTCCAAATACAAAAGCAAGCACTGCCATGAATATGGAACCAATCATTATTAAATACCAACTACTTGAGGTCATAATTTCTCCATTTTGTTAATTAAAGAGGATAGCAGATAAGACTAATATCGAAAATACAATAACAATGTATCCACCAATAGGCATATCCAGTATTGAAAGAATTTTTCTTGAAAGTGAATCGAGCATTAAATGATAAATAGTTTAAGTATTAACATAAGTACAATTAAAACGACCACAAATTTTGAATCAAGTATCTTGCTTACAATTTTATCTTGAAGGCTAACTTTTTTCATTTGTTTCTAGCTCATCTTTTAGTTTCATTGTTATAAATAATCCTAGAGATACGAGCATTAACCCGATCACAAAGCCAAAAAATGACAACTTGTACGTATCCACGTAGGATTGGAACACTACGGTAAAAAGAAAACTGACAAATACCGCAAGGAACACACCGGTACCAATACGATCAAGCAATGATTTTTCAACTTTATCAAACATATATTATCCTTATTATGTGAGCGTTATGAACGATATTAATACAATAAAAATAAAAAAACCAGTACTTTATACATCCTAATAGTGCTATAGGTTTATTATTGAAGTTCGGCGTAAAAAATGTAAAAAAAGTATCAGCTATTATGTAAAAAACAAAGTTCGTCTTTGTAAGTTTTGTAATCAATAACTGTTAAAATTTTGAAAGGTTCTATGAATAATTCTGATTTACGCTTCTCAACACTGTTTTGGTTTTTAGTATCAAATTTCATGCTTTCGCTAATAATTGGTTCCTCGTATTTAAATTTTGTTCCTGACTCTATTACGCTAGGCGAGTGGAGTTTTTCACGATTAGCCTACATTTCAAATTTTGCTCTCTTATTTTTTATCTTATCTATTCCTTTATTTGTTACTACTACTCTAATACCTTCTATGATTTTCCTGCGCGTTGCTTCAAGTGCCTTATTTTTATTATTTAACATTATATTGTTTGTTGATACTCTCATATATAAACTTTATCGATTTCATATTAATGGACTAGTTTGGAATATTCTAGTAACTGAAGGATCTTCAGATTCAGTTAAAGTCAGTACATCCACGATTGTAGCATTTTCATTTTATCTTTTTTTAATAGTATTGACTGTTGTTGGGACGCACTACCTGCTGTCACGCTTTTTAGATAAAATGCCTCAAAAATATTCTGGAAGACGCTTGTTATCATTTCTGCTTCTGGGTTTTTTCTGTATCAATCTCATCGATAAGCCGATTTATGCTCACGCAGATTTAAATAATAAGACTCACATAACACGCTACGCGAAATTGTTTCCTCTGTATCAACCTCTAACTGTTAAAAGATTGGCTCAACAGTGGGGAATAGATGTTAATAGAGAGTTCGACTACAAACTTTCTAAGTCGAGTGGAATGATGAATTATCCCCTTGAGGATATTGACCTTAAAGACTCAAACGATAAACCAAATATTGTATTCATAACTGTAGATTCTTGGAGATACGATTTGATGGATAAAGAGGTTACACCAACAATTCATGAATTCTCAGAAAATGCGTGGGTTTTCAATAACCATTATAGTGGCGGAAATTCAACTCGTTTTGGCATTTTCTCTATGTTCTATGGAATTTATGGTTCATACTGGCACACCATTCTTTCTGAGCGGACCGAACCCGTGCTAATGGAAAAACTCAGAGAAAAGGATTATAATTTTGGAATTTGGTCTAGCGCTGATTTAAGCTGGCCTGAATTTAGAAAAACTACTTTTATTGGAACACCAAACCAAATATATGATCGCATTCCAGGTAAGGGTGCGAAAGTCAGAGATCTTAAACAGCCGGACCTTTTTAATGCGTGGCTTGATAGTGTTGGAACAGATAATCCTTTTTTTGCGTATTTTTTACTTGATGCTCCTCATGAGCCTTATAGCTATCCAGATAAATTTGTAAAATTTGAACCATCTGTAAATGAAATAAATTACATGAGCTTAGATAAACACGTAGATATGAAGCCCTTTTATAACCATTATAAAAATGCGGTATACTTTAGCGATCATGTGATTGGTAAATTTTTACATATTATTAAACAAAGAGACCTGCTTAAAAATTCGATAATTATTATTACCAGTGATCATGGCGCAGAATTTTACGAGCATGGCTATTGGGGTCATAATAGTGCATTTACAAAAGAGCAAGTCATGACACCTTTTATAATTTATATACCTGGACAAGCTCCAAAAAAAGTTGAGTCCCTGACGACTCATTTGGATATTGCACCCACTCTACTGGAGCTAATTGGATCATCCACGAATCATAAGGATCATTCATTTGGCCTATCATTGCTTTCCGATGAAGCAAGTACTCGTAATTATGTAGTTTCTAGTGGATGGGGAGAAAGCGCAATAATTACAGATGATGCGACTCTTGTATTTTCAACAGAAACTTATAATTTGAATACCTTTGAGATTCGCGATAATAATTACGAGCTCATGGCTGGAGATCGATATTCAGATTTTTTTAGTGGCAGCGACGTTAATGAGGTTATCATTAATATGGGTAAGTTTCTAAAATGAAAAATGTGCTAGCTAGAGGTGGAATTGAATTCTTAGCGGTTCTTTTGGGTATATCTGGATCATTGTGGCTCGATGACAGATCAACTTTCACCCAAGAACGAAAATATGAGGTTGAGGCCTATCAGCGCCTATCTAACGCGCTATCAGTGGACATGCAGGGATTAAAAGAGGACGCAGAAAAAAACGATAGAATGATATATGTATTAGGTTTAATGATCAATAGGATGAATACTATATCAAACGATTCTCTATTACACTATATCGACATTACTCAATCATACACAGACATGGAAACCCATGTATCGGATTATGAAACTCTTAAAAATACTGGACGGTTATACAGTATTAGCAATATGGATATGCTTCAAAGAGTCATTGATATGTATGATAAAAAATACGGTGAGATTTCTGACTGGAAAGCAGAAGACAAAAGAGCGATTTTTATGCAAGACGAGTTCTTTATAAAGAACTATGCTATGCAGCCTGCAGATAGTTGGACAACCTTGCGTGATATAAAAAAAGATAGACAGCGATTGGTTAATGATGATACCTATAGGAACTATCTCATTTTTCTTTATCAAGTAAAGAATAGAATGAATGCAGAATGGAACAAATTAATTATTAATATAGAAAGCCTTAATAAGGACATTTTAGCTCAAGTCAGAGACCTTGAGGATTAGATTTTTGCGCATCCAAATATACATTTTTAGCATGATCAATATATTTAATTATTGCTAGTCTCTCTTCAGCAACTTGTTGCATCACATATCGCTTTTGATAAAAAATACTAAAAAATCGCATATATTGACGGTATTTTTGCACGTGAAAATAATAAGAAAGCACAAAATTCCCAGACGGTAATAGCGTTAATGCGTAAACAATAGTTAGCGCACCTTCATTAATTGTTTTATTGAAAATACTTAATAAAAGAGCATAGTAAAAAATAAAAACGATCATGCCCGACAAGAGCTTCGCCGATGCAATCTCGGATTTTGCTCGTGTGAATTTTTTTGCGATCCATCTTGGTAGCTTATAGGGTATATAATTATTAATAAGTCCATAGACGTAAAATGGAAAACCTATAATCATATATAAATAAATATAGATTCGATCAAATAAAGTAATACTTTTAATATTGGTTTGGATATACTCGTCCCTAAGACCTAAAAGGTCGAGCTTATTTTTATAGCTTTTGAACAGTGATTTGAATTCTTTTATTTTTGATGGTTCATGTTGGAAAAACCATTCAACTCCATCGATCAACCCTTTAGTTATTGAAAATTCGTCACTTTTATTCTTTATATTTAGGCCTAAATCATGCATCAATTCCTTTTTGTATATCAATTCAAGGGCATTAACGATTTCCTCATGCTCTAAAATTTTTACATTTGTTGTTAGACCAACAATCTCCTCTTCAATCTTTTTTGTAACTTTTCTAACAGCCTGAATTTCATCTTTAAGGTAATCTTCTTTGTATTCTACGAGCTTTAAAGGATTACCATACTTAATAATTACTTCACTTTTAAATTTTATTACATTTTCATACGATAAGCCTACAGGAACTATTGTGACATCTAAATCCCAATTATCTTGAACCATAGCGCCAAACCCTATGCGCGCTGCACCTGTTTTTATTTTATTCAATTTTCGCTCTGCTACCGATATTCCTTCAGGAAAAATTAAAAAAGATCCATTATCTTCAAGTATTTTGTATGCCTTTATGAAGGTGTCCTTATTTTTTTTTGTATCACCGTCACCATCCTGTTTTCTGTAAACAGGTATTAATCCTAATTTGGAAAGTATCCAGCTAATGGTCTTCCCTTTAAAAATAGTAGATTTAGCTAAAAAATAAAGCCTTCTATTGCAGGTCATACCTACTAGCCAGGCATCTATTATTAAGTTTGGGTGATTGCATACAAAAATAACCGGCCCTTTACTTGGTATACTTTTAATATTTTGAGTTGAAATTTTCCTAAAGAAAATTTTTAAGCCAGTTGATGCAATTAATTTTAATGTACCGTAAATCATTTAATTCTAAATTCTTCTAGGCTAAAGTTAATCTAAAAAATATCTATTATTTCAATACCAAAATAAAAGGAATGTGGTGATGCATAATGTTCGTGTAGAAAAAATCAATGAAAAGGCAGATGAGTGTATTCAAAATCAAGACGCTGCAACAATAGAATTCAACCTTGAGGGTGAATGGAGAACATCTAAAGATGAAAAACAGTTCGGTGGACAATTGTCATTTCCGAATGGAGAGCTAGCACTTGATGCCGACTTCCCTTCTTTTTTAGGAGGCGAAGGGAGAGCCCCTTCTGCTTTGGCGTATTGTTTTTTTGGAGCTATGAGTTGCTATGGATCAACATTTGCTACTCAAGCAGCAATGGCAAATGTTAATTTAAAAAGTATGAAAATCTCTTTGAGTCTGAGTGTTGATTTTAGAGGAGCTATAGGAATCGGAACATTTCCACCTCTGAAAGGGTTCGATTTTAAGGTTCATGTAGATAGTAGTGCTTCAAACGATGATATCCAGCAAGTCAAAAAATTAACCGATGAACGATGCCCGGCTATATGGGCAATGAAGAATCCTGTCCCGTTTACCACAAGCGCGGTTAAAGCTCTTTAAAATGAATTACATAAAGTTTATAATGATTTTTGGGATAGTGTTCTTGGTTGTTGTATTTAAGAGCGACTGGGAATCAGATTTGAGTCACCACAAAGAAACGAAAAGTTTTTTCACTTATCATAAACCTGAATCTTTTACAAATAATTCTATAAACCACTATAGCTTAATACATTTTTTTCAATACGCAGTTATTTCATTAATTAAATTCATAAATTTATGGTATATCATCATTTTTTCAGTTATTTGGGAGATACTAGAGGTATTAACTCATTTTGATTGGGGGCGCGAATCATGGTTAAATAAGTTGTGCGATATATTCTTTAATATTTCTGGTTTCTACTTTGGCAGAAAATTTTTAAAAATAAGCTCATGAGAAAAATTTTATTCATTATAGCTTTTTCTAGTATTGCATTATGTCAGGTAAATACTGAGGTGATGCGAGGAAAAAACAATGACGATGGTTTTGCCAACACAATTGGTATTGATTTTGGGTTTGAAAAATCGAAAGAGGAGGTTTTAGAAATAGCTGGTAAATATCGATTGGATTACTTGGGAAAAAATGGATTGCAAAGTTTTTTAGTTTTAAACTATGAAAATGGCTACGAAAAAGAGGATGGAATAAAAAATAGCATTGTAAATAAAGGGTTTGGCCATTTGAGATTAACCAAAAATATATCGAACGATCTCTATTTTGAGCTGTTCTCACAATATGGTTTTAATGATTTTCTTTTGATGAAAGAAAGAACGCTATTTGGAAGCGGATTAAGATATAAAATGTTAAATAAAAAAATATTGTCAGGTTATGTTGGTCTTGGTATTATGCAGGAAGATGAGGCTTACAGCTTAGACTCTATTGACAATATGAGTCTCTTGCGCTCTACAAACTATTTTTCATGGAAAATCCAGTTTAGTGAAAATAATTCGATAACCAACACGGCATATCTTCAGCTTGATATAAAGAATTCATCTGATAGGCGCATTCTTTACGAAGGTGAGCTCAGCATAGCGCTTAATAGTAAGTTAGCATTTACTTTATCCTTAAATTTTAGACATGATAGTGAACCTCATGGAGGACTTGGTAAGACATACACGCAAATAAAGAATGGACTCGAATATAATTTTTAGTGAATTATTCAAAATATAACTTTATATTCACGAATGAAAAACGCTCAAATAGCTCAATAATGAAACTACTTTTTACTCTCTCAGTAGTTATTAGCTGCCTTTTTGGGCAACTTGATACCACGATAATTAATATAGACAATATGCCCATACGAACTAAGTTGCTTTGGGGTGATAAAGGATTGTTTAGACAAATAAATTTTGGACCTAATAATCGAAAAGATGAGATAAGGCTTCGCGTAAGAATGCTTCAGAATCATCAGAAACTCGCTTTAGCGAGTTTAGGTCTCGTTGCGTATCAATCGTACCTTGGTAATCAAATGGCAGAAGGTGATTATTCAAAGCAAGATGCCCACAGAACGTTTAGCAAAATAACATGGGGCACTTACATGGTATCTGCCTCATTAAGCTATTTTGCTCCCCCTGCACAAAAATACAACAAGAGAATAAGCTCAATGAAAGTTCATCAATGGTTATCGTATATTCATTTTGCAGGAATGATGGCATTGCCTGTTCTTGGAAAAAATATTGTCACCTCAAACGACTATGACAAAGCGTTAACATTGCATCAGAATGTTGCCTCAATTACTTTTGCAAGCATGAGTCTTTCAGCTCTATTAACCTTTTTGCCCTACTAAATTAATGAAATCATTCCTTCCAATTATTTTACTGAGTTTATCTTTTTCTCAAAATTTAGATCTGACATCTGCTGAGATTAAATATTTTGGATATCATATAATGCATAACTGGACTGGTACATCTACCCAGGCTAAATCCCAAATATTTTACGATGATGCTAATAAAACTGGTTCTGTTACTATTAAAGTAAGACTTGACTCTTTCGATAGCAAGCTCTCTTCTCGTGATTCTAATATGCTCTATTACACAGATGCTCTGGATTTTCCTGAGGTCGTTTTCAAATCAACTCAAGCCAATGTTGATAGGGATTCAGTGTTCATTGAAGGCGATCTTACATTTCACGGAATAACAAAAAAAATTAAAACCAGTGCGTATATCCAACTTGATAAAAATCCTACAATCAACGGATCCTTTCAAATAAATCTTTCTGATTTCAATGTTAGAAGACCATCGTTAATGTTCATTCAGATCAAAAACGAAGTACGTATTGATTATTTATTTAAAACAGTTCGATAAAGATAAGCATGCTCATTGTTGAATTACGAGGATCGATTATCACAGTTCGATCTGAAAAACTTTCACTAAATTATTTAGATCAGTTCGAATCTTTAAAAGCGGAGTCTGACAAAACGATAGCAAACATTCTTCTCGATGGAGATATTGGTAGTAATCACCAGGATTTTAATTCCCATTTTGAACAAAGAGGTCTGCAGTACAATAACAGGGGAGAAGTCATTGTAACTGGTTTTGAAAAAGATAATTATTACGAAGAAGGTTACAGTTTTTTTCGTTCAAAATTACACCGTCTTGAAAATCAAGATCATTCATATTGTGATGTTGGGTGGCCAGGAGATTATTTTCTGCTTACTATTGAATATGAAGTTGGATTATTTAAGCAAATGAAAATATCAGCTGATATGGACAATTTTAACCCTAAAAGTTTAAAAGCAGTCTCTTCAACACTACTATCAAAGCCTAATTATAAGATGATATCAGGCATAACATATAACAATGACAGGCTTGAAGTAGGCAATGATTTTGGGTATGAAAAAAAAGGACTTTTTGCTGCTATTGTTCGTCCAAAGAAATCAATTATTTTTAACAAAAATATTTACCGTGATTTTATTGATGCTAGCTATGCTGAAATAAATACATGAAAAAAAAATCTCTTTCCATTGTATGGTTTAAGAAAGACCTAAGAACGCATGATCATGAGCCTCTTTATTTAGCTTCTAAAGAAGCAAATGTAGCTTGTATATACATTTATGAGGATGAGTTAATAAACCAAGAACATTATACCTACAGACAGATCCATTTCCTCAACGAAAGTCTGAAGCATTTAGATAGCGATCTGAAAGATATAGGATCAAGGTTAAACCTGTTTCGAGGAGATATTGAAAGTGTTTTCAATTCAATTAATCAAAATTTTAATATTGAAAAAATATTCTCACATCAAGAAACAGGTGAATTAAAATCATTTTCTAGAGATAGACGTGCAGCAACTTTGTTTAAATCTCAATCCATTATATGGAATGAATCTCAGTCAAATGGTGTTTTTAGGGGATTAAAAAATCGTGACGATTGGACAAAAAAATGGAATGCGTATATGTTTAAAGAGAGAATTCACAATCCGGTGATTAAACATTGTGTGTTATTAGATAATACAGTTCCAATACAAACACCAAGAGATTTTAATAAAAGGGATGGGCTCATGCCTGTCAATGCTGGATTTAAAAATGCTCTTTTAAATCTTAACACATTTTTAGATGAAAGGTCAGTTTCATACTCATCTGAAATGTCAAGCCCAAATACTGCCTACCTTTCATGTTCTAGATTGAGTGCTAATTTATCACATGGCAATATATCACTTCGAGAAATTTTTCAGAGAACAAATGAGAAAAGAAAGAATTTACGTGAACAGAAAGTTAGAAATGGGCACTTAAAGTCGCTTGCTGCGTTTAGTTCGCGACTTCATTGGCATTGCCATTTTATTCAAAAACTTGAAACTCAACCCTCCCTAGAGTATCAGAACATGGTGAGAGCATTTGATGGTATGAGAGAAGACGATTTTAATCCAAAAAACTTTGATTTATGGAAGAATGGTATGACAGGATATCCATTAGTAGATGCGTGTATGAGAGCATTGAGAAAAGAAGGTTGGATAAATTTTAGAATGCGTGCAATGATTGTATCATTTGCATCCTACAACCTATGGTTAGACTGGAAAAAAACATCCAAAGTCCTAGCAGCCTACTTTACAGATTATGAGCCAGGCATACACTACAATCAAATTCAAATGCAGTCAGGCGTAACTGGGATAAATACAATAAGAATATACAACCCAACGAAACAACTCTTAGATCAAGACCCAAAAGGAGAATTTGTTCGAAAATGGTGCCCTGAGTTAAAAAATGTTCCTGATGATTTTCTTGCACAGCCATTTATGCTTCCTGAAGCTGCTCAAAAAAAATATAACTGTATTATAGGAAAAGATTATCCATCAATATCTGTTGATTTATTAAAATCTTCAAAGCTTGCCAGAGAAAGAATTTATGCCATAAAACGCCTACCTGATACACGGTCTCAGTCCGCAGCTGCTTACGATCTACATGGAAGTAGAAAAAAAAGTAGAAATAAATATCGCTCATAACGCTCAAGTTGT
>MDSX01031344.1_pt1 | contig 40565 bp, 24 predicted proteins | sample 811141 | NCBI WGS metagenome assembly MDSX01 (sample SAMN05326642, study PRJNA326480) | marine metagenome | isolation source: seawater | place: Atlantic Ocean: South East | collected 2010 | reverse complement strand
TGGTGTACATTTAAAAAGCCAGTAGTAAAATCAAAAAAGAATAAGAAAACACATTGTAATTATGAATATTGGACGGACGCCTCTAATATTTTACCACTTCCAAAAAAGGAAGATGGTATACCATTAAAAGTGATGAGTTTTGATATTGAAGCTTCTTCAAGTCATGGTGATTTTCCAGTAGCAAAAAAGACTTATAGAAAGCTAATGGGAGAAATTATTCAATATTGGACGGTTCATAAAAAAAATATTAGCAGAATGAATCCATTGGAAAAAAAGGAATTATTTATTGATTTAGTATTAAGTGCTTTTGAATTTAAAAATAAAAAGAATAAGATTTATGAGGAAATTAGTAAAGTATATTTAAAGGGTTCAACATCTAAAAAATTTAAAAAGCCAACAAAAGATGAAATTTATGATAAAACCAATCGATTATTGGGAAAAACGATGGGAGAATTATTAGAAAAACGAGATCCAACAAAAGAAGAAGAATATTTTGAATATAGAAAATGGGAGCAAATGGATGACGAAGAAAAATCAAAATATAAAGATTGGGATATGTATATTCCGTATGATGTTCGTAAAAACAACGCGTTATATACACTTAATATGAAATATGATGCTGGAAAAAAATTAGATTTATTAGATAGAGCTTTTATGGCTCATAGGATGAAGAAGATGATTCCTCCGTCTTTCCTCCCAAAATTAGAAGGGGATAAATGTACATTTATTGGTTCAACATTTTTAGAGTTAGGTCAAAAGGATCCGTATTTAAATCATATGGTAGCTTTAAGTAGCGAAGTTGTAACTACACCGGAGGTAGAAAATAGTGAAGTAGTTTGTAAAAAAACAGAAAAGGGTTTATTAAAGGCATGGGTTAAAACAATACAACAGCAAGATCCAGATATTATTATTGGGTATAATATATTTAGTTTTGATTGGAAGTTCTTAATTGAACGGGCGGAGGAACTACATATATTAGAAGATTTCTTAAAAATGGGTCGCGTAAAGTCTGAACCTGACCAGATTATTGAAAGCACAACAACTGTAGCAAGTGGAACATATGAGTTAAAGTATGTAAAAATATTGGGCCGCATTCAAATTGATTTATTAAATTATTTCAGGAAAAATGAGAATTTATCGTCTTATAAACTGGATTATGTCGGTCAGCATTTTATTGGTGATGATGTAAAGGATTATAAATTTGACGAAGGTCATACAAAATTAAAAAGTAAGAATTTATTTGGATTGAAAAACGGCCATTATATAGTATTTGAAATTAAGGGTCATTCTTCGGATAAATATTTGAAAGGGAAAAAATTTAAGGTTAAGAATTTAAATTTGAAAGAGGGTTCATTTGAAATAGAACATAATTTGGATATAGATAAAAAGAAAAAATTTAGATGGTGTTTGGCTAAGGATGATATTGATCATATGGATATTTTCAGATTATCAAAAGGTGGCCCAGAAGATAAAGCAATAGTAGCAAAATATTGTTATCAGGATTGTAATTTAGTTCATAATTTATTTATAAAAAATGATATATTTACAGCAATGGTGGAACAAGCATCTATTTGTAGTGTTCCTATTGAATTTGTTGCTATGCGCGGACAAGGTATTAAATTATTAAGTTTCATATCAAAAGAAGCAAGACGTTCGGGAATGTTGATACCTGTATTAGAGAAATCAACGGCAAATGACGGTTATGAAGGTGCTATTGTATTACCTCCAAAATGTAATCTTTATAGGAAAAATCCAGTAGCAGTTAATGATTATTCTTCTCTGTATCCAAGTTGTATGATTAGTGATAATATTTCACACGATAGTAAGGTATGGACAAAGGAATACGATTTGGAGGATAAGTTAATTAAAACAACAGGGGAACAAGATAAAAAAGGAAATTTCATTTATGATAATTTACAAGGTTATAAATATGTAGACATTAAATACGATACATATAAATATGTTAGAAAAACACCTAGTTCTGCAGCGAAGAAAATTAAATGTGGTTCAAAGATTTGTAGATTTGTTCAATTTAATGGAAACGATAAAGGTATTATGCCGACAGTATTAAGTGAATTACTAGCATCCAGAAAAGCAACAAGAAAGTTGATAAAATATAAAACAGTTACATTGAAAGATGGAACAACACACGATGGTATGTTGAGCAAAGGCGATGAATATTACACATTGGTATCAAATAAAGGTGAGAAACAACAAGTTCTAGTAAATGAAGTAGAAGATATTAAAGATACATATGATGATTTTATGAAAAATGTATTTGATAAGAGACAGTTAGCAAAAAAGGTTGTAGCTAATTCATTATATGGTCAAAGTGGTGCTAAGACAAGTGCTTTTTATGATAAAGATATTGCTGCTTCTACAACAGCTATGGGTCGTAAATTATTATTATATGCTAAAGAGATTGTGGAAAAATGTTTTGATAATAAGATATTGGATACAAAATTAGGAAAAGTTAGAACAAGATCCGAATATATTTATGGAGACACGGATAGTGTATTCTTCTCATTTAATTTGGAAGATTTGAAAGGAAATCGTATAGAAGACAAGGATGCTTTAAAAATCACAATAGAACTAGCTATAAGAGCGGGAGAGTTAGCTACAAAATTCTTAAAACCGCCTCACGATTTAGAATATGAAAAAACATTCTTACCATTCTTATTGTTATCTAAAAAGAGATATGTTGGATTACTATATGAAACTGATCCAGAAAAATGTAAAATGAAATCTATGGGAATTGTATTAAAAAGACGCGATAATGCTGCGTGTGTTAAAGATTGTTATGGTAAGGTTGTAGATTTATTAATGAAAGGAGAAACAGTAGATAATGCTACAGAGTTTGTAAAAGGATATATAAAAAATATGGTTGATGAAAAAATACCACATGAAAAATTAATTATTAGTAAATCATTAAATGGATTTTATAAAAATCCAGAAGCAATTGCCCATAAAGTATTAGCAGATCGTATTGGTAAAAGAGATCCAGGTAGTAAACCATCTGTAGGTTCTAGAGTTCCGTTTATTTATATACAAACAAAAGGGGTTGTAAAACTACAGGGAGATAGAATAGAATCTCCATCATTTATTAAAAAGAATAATTTAAAACCGGATTATGCGTTTTATATTACAAATCAGATTATGAAACCAGTAACACAAATATTTAGTTTATTATTAAATGATATGAAAGAGTTTAAGGGATCTATTAAAAAGAATTTTGAAAAGAAATTAGAAGGCATTAAAATCAAATATAGGGGTGATATCGAGAAGATTGAAAGTAAAACTCAAGTATTAAAAGATAAAATGGTAAAACAATTAATATTTGATGATGCGTTGCGAATATGTAATAATACTAAGAATAATCAACCTACAATATCATCATTCTTTAATAAAAAATAAATTAATTACAAAATAGTTAATTTTTTTTATATATTTAAAAAGAATCGTCTGGATCCTCATCAAGTTCAGGCATTTCATTCTCGCTATCATCACTATCGTCTTGACTTTCTCCTTCTACTTCTCCTTCTGGTAAAGGGGGTAATTGGTCATGTGTATTAATTCCCACATAATTTTGAAGAGTAAGGTCGGGAAATTGTGTAGTAGTATTTGTTGTATTTGTGCTATTATTAAAACCAGGTATCAAAAAGGAATATTCTGCTATAAAGGAATTATTGGATGGGTCATTAGATATTTGATTAGTTATATTATTCATTAGTGCATTTGTAACACTTTCAACAGCATTATTAATCATTTCTCTTGTTTGCGTGTTATTATTTATATTTGGAATTATAGTAGTATTATTTGATAAATCAATCAAATTATTAGATGAATTATCAGGATTTTCAATATCATTTTCTCTCCGTAAATCTCTTCTACAAATGGGACATCTATAATCAAAATTGGTTAGATATCTATTTAAGTGAGAACGTGTAAAAATATGTCCACATGGATTAATTCTAGATATTTCATCGTTATTGGAAAAATTATCTTGTGTAAATGGGCAAATTGTTTGGGTTGTGGTTTCGGCAATATCGCTATAAATAAGATTAGTTATGTTAGCAGATATATCGCCTGAGTTTAATGGTTGGGCAATGTTTCCCATATTAAGAGTATTATTTATGAAGTTTTGAAATAAGTCTCGTGGAATAGTTGTTCTAGTAGTAGTAGTTCTAGTGCGGGTTCTAATTCTTGGGACAAAGTTGGTATTTCTAGTTCTATATCTTAAATTTGTGTCTGGATTTGTGGAATTCCTTGAAGGATCTAAAATAGTATTTGTTCTTCCAGTTTCATAGCGACCGTGCCTTCCCTCACCTCTAGCATTTCTATTGAAAATGCTATTTCTAGAACCGTTATATGATGTATTACCGAAGGAAGGTGTATTATCAAAGGATGATGTATTACCAAATAAAGATGATGTATTTGTGTTGTTGGATGGTAAAGAAAAATCAAATGGCGTTGTATTTATAGGCGATTGAAGAGATGATCTATAAGTTCTGGGAAATATAGAATTAATGGGCGGGGTAATATTAGAAGGTAAACTAGACGATACTCTAGATGAACGTGTGTTGTTAGTTTGTATTTCTAAATATCTTAGTAATAATCTAGACAAAGATGAATTCATTTCTCTTTGAGAATTTAAATAATTATTAACAGTATTATTTTGTTCTCTTTGAATATTTCTAAGAACATTAATATAATCACGTAATAAACTTTCTAAATTATTTGCGTTGTTCATAATAGTATAAATAAATATATTAAAAAATGTGTTTAAACGATTATGTCAATATATAATTATATCATATAATGGAAGAAACCACAAAAGAATTTGGTTCTGGAAAGGTAGACGTGGCTCTTTTTAAAGAGTTTGAAAATAAAGGTTTAACAGGATTGGCTAATTTAGGAAATACTTGTTTTGCGAATAGCGCTTTACAATGTTTATCGCAGACATATGAGTTGAATATATTTTTGAATAAAGGTAGTTATAAGAAACGTTTAAATAACACACACGATTCTTTAATTTTATGCGAATGGGATAATTTGCGAAAGATGATGTGGAGTGAGAATTGTACTATATCACCAGGAGGATTTATCGGTGCTGTTCAAAAGGTTGCTCGAATTAAAGACCGAGTAATTTTTACGGGTTGGGCGCAAAATGATATAACAGAATTTTTACAATTTGTAACTGAATGTTTTCATAGTGCTATTTGTAGGGAAGTGGAAATGAATATTACAGGTTCTGCTGTATCATCAACAGATAGATTAGCAGAAACGTGTTATAAAATGATGAAAAATATGTATAAAAAGGAATATTCAGAATTTTTAAGTATGTTTTATGGTATTCATGTAAGTCAAATTAAATCTTTAGAAAGTGAGTATGAAAATATTACACCTGAACCTTTTTTTAATATTACTTTACCAATGACTAAAAAGAATGATTTAGTTTCAAGTTTTAATGAATATCTAAAAGTGGAAAAAATGGATGGTGATAATAGAATTTTTAATGATAAAACAAATAAAAAGGAAGTGGCTCAAAAACAATTAAAATTTTGGAGCCTTCCAGATGTTTTAGTTGTTACATTGAAGAGGTTTGATAATAATAATAGAAAGAACCAATCTTTGGTGGATTTTCCTTTAGAAGGATTGGACCTTTCTAAGTATATTATTGGATACGATAAATCAAGTTATGTATATGATTTATATGGGATTTGTAATCATAGTGGTGGATCTCAGGGTGGTCATTATACTGCTTTTATTAAAAACGCAAATAAGAAATGGTATTTATTTAATGATACAAATGTAAATGAAGTTACAAATTTAGCAAAATTAAAAGGACCTCAGGCATACTGTTTTTTCTATAGGAAACAAAAGTAAATAAATTGTATATATATATATAATGGACGGTAATGTTGAAGTATCTCCCAGTGATGGTTTTTCACAAATATACAATTCAATGAATAGTAAAATAACGAATGCTAATCCATTAGTTTTAATAGCATTAACTGTTATTGTTTTATTCTATTTTATATTATTTTCTTATTTAGGATATAATCCTATATCTCAAAGACAAGAACAAAGTCCGGGTATGAAATTAATCGAGTTAATAATGTGGGGCTTGTTAATATTTTTAGTATTGATAAATGGTATTCAATATTTTTTTAAATTAGATATTAAGACTGCGATTAACAATATTTTTAAGGGAACACCTGAGGTAGATATTACAGTTGCTCCTGAAAAACGTTTTATAGAAAAAACAGGCAACGCATTATCTAAGGATATGAAAAAGATAGGAACGGAGATAGAAAATGATTTAGGTTTAGGTAATTTTATAAACGAGGGTTCAGGTTCGTCAGGTGGTGGGATCGGAGAGGTATTTAATGTAAGCAGTAATAATTATACATTTGATGATGCTAAGGCATTATGTAAAGCATATGGAGCAAAATTAGCAACCTATAATCAGATTGAAGATGCTTACAAAAGTGGAGCAGAATGGTGTAACTATGGTTGGTCTGCCGATCAAATGGCTTTTTATCCAACCCAAAAAAATACTTGGAATAAACTTCAAAAAATCAAGGGACACGAACACGATTGTGGTCGTCCTGGAATAAATGGTGGTTTTATTGATAACCCAAATGTGCGTTTTGGAGTAAATTGTTTTGGATCAAAACCAGATATTTCAGAAGAGGAACAAGAAATAATGAATAATGCTTCTTATTATCCAAAATCTAAAGAAGACAGAAAAGTAGATAGATTGGTAAAGAAATACAAAAAGAACTTAGATAATATATTGATTAGTCCTTTTAATCATAATAGTTGGAGTCAAATATAAATTTATAATAATTTTTAATATAAATTTATTTTAAGGAATTGTAAATAATCCACATAAAAACAAAAAATCCTATAATAAATTTCAAGGTTTTTCTTTCATTATCATTATCGTCTGGTATTAGTGCTAATCTTCTTTCAATTTCATTAGTAGTTATATGTCTTCTATAAGGAGTTTTGCGTCTTTTATATTTTCTAGTTTTTAATTTTCTCCATTTTGGCCTACCATATGTGGATTTATGACATATAATACATTCAGGTTTTATGTTATACCATTCATTGAAACATTTAAAATGACATTCATAGATACACTCACAATTTAAATTTAAAAAACAAGGAACTTTAACTTCGTCGTGACATATCATACAAATAAATTTTTTTTTTCTATTGAACATCATAAGTATATAAATATTGAATAATTTGTTTATTATGTTTGGAATTTAAAACTTAATTATAAGGGTTTCTGCATATTAAATTAAAACTGTCTTTGTATGTAATTCCCTGTATTAATAAACCAATAGAAAATCCAATGAAAATTTCTGGAATGTAAAAAAATATACTTATTAAACAAATTAGTAAATATAATATCCAGTGATGTAAATGTATAGCGTGTGTATTATTATAAGGTATTATAACCATACCTTTGTATAATAAAGGGTAAATTGTGGGATTTATTGTGGGAGCCGAACCCTCAGTTTGTGGAAGAACTAATATATTGTAAAAATAAGAAATAAATAACCCACTTGTAAGTAAAAACATATTATGAATATATAATTATAATTATTTTAAATATAAATTATTATAATTACCTTAATTTGCGAGATTTTCTCTTCTTTTTTTTTCGATTTTTTCTAGTTTTACCTTTTTTTTTGGGTCTTTGTTCAGCCATATTTAATAATTTATTATAAATATCATTTTTTATTACACCACCGTCAAGTGATCTACTATGGACATTTTTTCTAGATGACTGTTTCAATTGTCGGTTCATCATATATAATCCAACAGGGATACCAACATTACCGAATTTATTATGACTTCCTATACCGCCTCCTATCATAGCAGGCAGATTATCGTCTCTAAATAAGTTATTGAATTTCATTCCTATTGATTCAATTCCACCTCCTTTATTTTTATACATAACAAAATCATCAGCTTTCATTTTTTCCATTATATATAATATTTACACTTAATTTTTTTTAGTTTTACTTAAATAAGGGTGCTGCTAATCCAGGAGACATATAAAATATACTATAATCAAAATTATCTGCTGTATGGTCATATACAAGATCTGCTATCAAATCACCATATTCATTCTTCCAATCTTTTGAAAAAATAACTTTATTACCAAAAATTTTATTATAATCAGTATAGATTTTTGATAATTTATATTTTGTATTGGATTCAAATTTCCAATAAGCTTCTGTTACTAAAATTTCTTTAGTTTCTTTACATTCTAAAAATTCTTCTAATGGAACATCTCTTACTATTTCTTCCAATGTTCTATTATCTTTTTCATGAACTATCGTGTCATCGACATATTTTGGTTTTCTTATACTAGGCATAAATTAACACTCGCGATATATATACGACGCCATATAATCTCTAAATGCTTTTTCATCTTTAATTACATATCCGTCGTTTTTTAACACTTTTGTCATGTCTCTTAGCATTTTATTTAAAATATCACTAACTTTAAACCCATTCTGGGTTTTACTATTTAACCAAGCTTGAAAATCATCCTTTCTGTGTTGTTCTCTCGTTTTTGCTAAACTTTTAAATAAATCAGCGTGTCTTTTATCAAGTTTATAATTGCTATCAGTAAGGTCTTTTAAAACTAATTTATGTTTATCAGTCATTAATAATAATATACTATTAATAACTTTAAATGATTTATGAATATGATCTTTTAATATCATATTTAAAACTTGTTTGTCGTTTACTTTTTATATGTTTAATTATATTTTTAACAGCATCTTCACTCTCTATACAATCGTTTAAAGCATCTTCTACTAAACTATATGTTAAAGGTGATGTTTGTTTTACATTTGAAAATTTTAACTTACCGTCACTAATTTGTATTACCGCATTTTCTAAATTATTGTTTTCGGCATAGCTAAAGATATTACTGGTTAAATCTGTTCTTTGTGTTCGTAATTCTTTTACTTGGCTTTGTAAATTTTTAATTCTGTTATCAACTGTTACCCAAGTTTGTATATTTTTCTGAAATCCTTCGCTCATTTACTTTAACATATAAATATAATTTTAAATCATTTATATGATATAATTTAACGACGACGACGGGAACGACGTTTTTTCATTGACTTTCTGCGCTTTCTGCGACCACCTTTTTTAGCAACACGTTTCTGTTGTTTCTTTTGTGCTTTGTAAAGAAGAAATGGAAGGAGAGCTGTTTTAAGTGCACCCATAACTGAACCTCCTTTACGGCTTCTGCGTGATTTACGACTTTTGCGCGAGCGTTTTCTTTTCATAGTTTTATGACCAGGCATTATAATATAAGTTTAGAAATTATCCTTTGCGAGGAATTAAAATTTTATTCCGCAATAATAAAATAAATATTCCTAAAATTAATAAAAAACTTATAAATACAAATATAATTGAAAGGAAAATATATGGATATATTTCCTTAATTAACATGTCTATTAATGGACGCATTAATTCTTTAAATTCTTCTTTTACATCATCACGATGTAATACCTTTAAACATTCATTTACTATTGTTTCTTTTAGTTTCATATTATTTATTGTAAATATTTTTATATTTGAATGCGTACTAGTTTAAAGTTTAATATCTAAATTTAACCCAAATGGACAATATATTACAACCAGCAAATATGGTAGATTTTGATTTTAGCAATATTTCATTAAAAAATCCTAAACCAATTCAGGGAGGATCATTTTTATCTTCTATAAAAAATAATAACAAAGCATTAATCATACAAACTCCTAAAATAAAAACCAAAAAAGGTATAACACAAACCAATAAACATATATACACAGATTTACTTTTTGAAAATGAACATAATGAATTTACAGACTGGGTAGAAGGTTTACAAGATATTGCGAGAAACATAATATTAAGTAAAAGTGAAAGTTGGTTTAATGACCCTGTTACTTTAGATGAAATAGAATATAATTGGAACAATTCTTTAAGAACTTATAAACAATCAAAACAATTATTAAGAACTTTTATCCATAAAAACAAGGGTATATCTAGTAATATATTAAAAATTTATGATAGTGATTATAAATCTAAACATATTAATGATATAACTGGAGATACTTCTATTATATGTATTTTAGAAGTAATTGGATTAAAATTTTCAAGCACGAACTTTCAATTGGATTTTTGTTTGAGACAAGTAATGATACTAGAAGATAAGCCATTGTTCAATGAACCTCTTATTAAATTTGATTCAAAAAAGGTTCATGAAAAAAAAAATGGAGAGAAAAATGTTTCATTTGTCGAACCTACTGATGAAATTACTTTAGAAAAATTAGATAAAACAATAGACAATTTAGAAAATGATAAACAAGAAACACAAGAAATAGATAATTCAAATAATAGTATATCATCCTTGAAAATAGAAAATTTAGAGCAGGTAGAAACCACAGAGAATAAGGTGGATGCTACTAATATAATACAACAAGATGAAGTGGATACTATTAATAAAGATGAACCATTGGAAATAAAAGAAATACACAAATTTAATAATCAGGTAAATAATGAATTGAAAAAAGAAGTAGTTGAAGTGGGAAAAGTGGGAGAAGTAGAAGAAATAAATTTAGATAATTTAGAAAAAAATGATGTATTCAAAAAAACGGAAGAAGAAAAAGATAAATTACAAGAAGTTAATTTAACATTAGATGAAAAAGACTCTATTACTTTAAAAAAACCAAACGAAATATATTTAGATATTTATCGACAAGCTCGAGAAAAAGCAAAAAAAGCCAAACAACAAGCAATAAAGGCATATTTAGAAGCTAAGAGAATTAAAGAATTATATATGCTTGAAATTGTGGATAGTTCAGAAGAAGATCTTGATAGCGAATCGGAAGATGAATCTGAAGAGGACGAATTATTTAGCGAAAACTAATACACGAATTGAAAAATTTTATGTTTAGATTAATATATAATGAACATGTTTAAAAAACTTGCAAAAAAGATTACAGACAAATCTATGTTAATGGTTTTAGCAGGAGCTGTAGCCATAGCAGCACTATATTATTATTCTCAGGGATTTAGCAAATCTTTAGTTGGAATGTCTAATTCCAATAAAGCAGCCGAAGCAGTAGATAATTCTCCTTCTAGTTGTGCAGCGGGTGGAAATAATTTTGTTCCAGCTTCTGCTATGGGTCAAAATGAAGGGCACGCAGGTGCTAATGGTGCCGTAACTGATACATATGGATTACCACCAAGTTGTGCTAAACAACAAGTAGTTGATCCTTCAGACCTTCTCCCAAAGGGCGGAAACAACGAATTTAGTAAATTAAATCCAATGGGTGCCGGTGATCTTAAAAACGTAAGTCTTCTTAAAGCCGGTCATCACATCGGTATTAATACTGTTGGACAAAGTTTAAGAAACGCAAACTTACAACTTCGTAGTGAGCCTGCTAATCCTCAACTTCAAGTAGGTCCTTGGAACCAAAGTACAATGTCTGCCGATACCATGAGACGCCCATTAGAAATTGGATGTGGTTCAGCTTAAATTATATTATTACTATTAAGTTTTATAATAATAATATATACAATGAATGATTGGTTTGCTTATTTCCTAATATTATTTGTAGTAGGGTTTATCATTAAAATTTACTTTGAATCTGATATGTTTCACTTAAAATGTATCGTTAGTGATGAAGATGGTAATACATATTGTGTTAGAGAATCACCAAAATTAGAATTAGTTGCCGGTTTATTAGCACGAACTACAGAAAAATTAAAACAATTGGTAGCATTTTTAAAAGAAGAATATCCAAATAGAGAAAACGTAAAGAGACTTGTAGAAAAATTTAATCCTAAAAAAATTAGCGAAACCTTACCCACCAGTAAGTATACCGCGTATTCCGAAAATAAAGGAGAAAAATTAGCTTTTTGCACCACAACAACAAAAGAAGGTTCAAAATTAATCGATGAAAATACACTTGCTTTTGTAGCTGTTCATGAATTAGGACACGTTATGACTGAAAGCATTGGTCACACTAAGGAGTTCTGGCAAAATTTTAAATTTCTCCTTAAAAATGCAGTAAAAATCGGAATTTATCAACCGATTGATTATAAAAAGAAACCCAAAAATTACTGTGGAATGAAAATTACAGATAATCCTTTTTACGACCTTTAGACTAGTGCTTTTTTTTCAGCTCTCAAACACATCGATCTCAATTTATTACTTGTTATATTACTCCCATCTCTTTTATACACCTTAAACTTTATTTCTTCGTTACAATCATATATGATTTGACTTTCATATATGTTTGAAAAATTATTTGGGATCTTTGGAAAAAAAGTATCACATTCATATTCAGATAATATTTCAGTATAAAATATAGAATCAATTAAATTATCCTTCAATGCTTCACTGTATAAACGCTCTCCACCAATTATCCATATATTATCAAATGTATATGGACCGTATACGTGTTCAACACTCTTTAAACTAGGTGCAAAACTTACACCATTTCCTTTATTTTTAAAGAACATATTTTCCACCCTTGATGTTAATACTATATTTTGCCTTTTAGGCAAAGGTCTATTTTTTTCTGGAATACTATTCCAAGTATTTCTTCCCATCACCACTCCATTATTTTTCTCTCCAATTGTTAGTTCCTTAAAATATTTTATTTCTTTTGAAAGGTTCCATGGTAGCTTATTTTTAAAACCTATTCCTCTATTTTTACAAGCAGCTACAACAATATTCATAATTATATAATAAAAATATAGGATATATTTATATAGATGTCACAAATATATAAAATAAACTTGTTAGACAAAAATAATATACAAAAAATATTTGTTTTTAAAGGTAAGTATGAAGTAGTTCAGGGAGATAATAAAGTTACAACTAATCCTGGAAACATTACGGTTTTTTCCAAAAGTGAACTCAATAATATTGATAAGAATAATATTCAAATTCAATACATTGACCAACTTATTTACGATGATGATTCTATTTTAAGAGTAAAAGAAAAAATTTTAATGGAAACCCGTGGAATAAATCTTTCAATTAACCAAATGTATCTTTTTATAAATAGTGAAAAAAAATTTAATATACAAGATACTTACTATAAACTAACTCAAAAAGATACATATGAATTAAATATTAATACATTAAATGGGTTTTTACATAATATTATTTCTAATAGTTATAAATTAACTAACAAAAATATAGAAATCCCAGCAGATAAACAATTTTTTACTTTTGAAGATTTAAATAAATTAACATTTGATTGGAATGATAACCATTTTTACCAAAAGTCATTGGGACAAAATGCAAATCACAAAACAAAATACCCATATATAACAAATCCATTTAATTGTATAACAAGCGATAGTTTTATTTTAAATAACGATATTGTAAATACACAAAATTCAACTGTATTGTTTAAATTTTTTCCTATCAAAAATAATAATATTTATTTATGCACTACTGAAAATGTTATAGACTATGTTGAAGAAAATGGACTTAATATGACTTTTTTCCTTAAATTATATTTTCCTCTTTTGTATTCTGTTGATAATATTCAAGATAAAAATGATTTTGAACAAAAGTCAATGACTTTAATTGATCAAAACAAAAAACACGTTAAGAAATATTACAATACATATAATAATTTTATAAATTTGTTTTATGAATTAGTATTTTTTGATGGGGCAAGTAATTTTGATTTTTCAGAAAAAGGCATTAACTATTTTGAATTTATTATCCACCCTAACAGTATTATAAAATTACCACTTGAGATTTTGTTCAAAACTATACATTCAAGTGAAAAAATACCACTTATTAAATATAATCCGGGTGAAGGTTATGAAAATATTTATAGGGTTTTTACCGATGATTATTTATCACTAACAGGTATTAAAGTACCATATATGTATGTAAAAAACAATTTTAAAAAATATAAAATATTAGAACTTATGAAAACATTATCAAAAAATACAAGTATTGGGTTTTATATTATAGAAAAATATTTACAAAATGATTTTGAAATTTACTGTGATTTTCTAGAAAATGGAAATATTCAAATTAAAATAAATTGCCCATTATTAATATCAAAAGACCAAGCCGAAACATTAATAAAAAAATCAATCAATGAAAATATATTAGAACATATTACATCTTATTTAAAACAAACCGGATATAATTATGTATTATTTGATAACTTTTTTGATGATAATATTGAAATTATAGATATTAATTATACATTCAAGGTAGAAAATAAAAAGATTTTGAAATTAAGTAATTATATTGGATGTGTTAGTTCCATTTTTAATATATTGTCTAAGGACGCATTAAAAACCAGTGATGAAATAAATCTTATGTTTAAACGTGTGTCTGGATTTAAAGTAATGGATAGTATTAAAGCATTTATAACTATACAACGACAAAAGGGGTTAATTGGATCAAATTTAATTCAGTCAATGATTGATAATTTTCCTGAAAAAATATCAAGTAAGGAAAAAGCTAATGAAATATTAGCAGAATGGAACGATGAAATAACAACAACATTAGAAACATTCGGAAATAAACTGATAAAAATAGAAAATAATCCCGGATTTAATACAAGAATAACAAATGAACTTACTTCGGGAAATAATAATACAGTATTTATTATTAAAAACATTAACGATATTGATTATATTAAATATTTAAATGTATTTGTAATAGCATTGTTTAAAATTTTAATGAAAAAAATTAAAACTAAAGAGAATAAAGACAAAGTAAAACGCATATGTAAAGTTATAAAAAATATCGAAGCAATCGAAAATACTATAGATGTTAAGAAGAATTTACGTTCTGGGTTGGTTACATTTGATGCTAGTTCTGGTTCTGATATAGATGATGATGATATATTAGATGATGATGATAGTGAATTAGACGACGATGATTTAATAGACGATGACGATGAAGATGATGAATTGAGTGGAGAAGACGAAGAAGACGAAGAAGACCAAGACGAAGACGAAGAAGACCAAGACGAAGACGAAGAAGACCAAGACGAAGACGAAGAAGAAGAAGACGAAGATGAAAATAAAAAAGAAGAAGTAGGTCAAGATGAAGATAAACTATTAAATAGTCCGGTAAAAATACCAACTCCTGAAAGTGATTTGGAAAGTTTGGGGGATAGCCCAGAAGTTACTGATAGTGCTCCGGTAAAAATTCCAACTCCTGAAAGTGATTTGGAAAGTTTGGGGGATAGTCCAGAAGTTACTGATAGTGCTCCGGTAAAAATTCCAACTCCTGAAAGTGATTTGGAAAGTTTGGGAGACAGCGACGATGATATGTTAGATGATACTAGTAGTGACGAAGATACAGATGATTCTATGAGCGGTGGTTCAGATAGCGACAGTGATAGTGATAGTGATGAAGAAGAATTAAAACAAGATTTAACATATATTAAACTAAAAGGTCAAAAAGGTTATATGACACAAAGATTATCTAATAGAGATCCGGAGTTATTCTTAAAAAAAGATAAAAAAGGATATAAATCTTTTAGTAAAAGTTGCCAATCACAATATAATAGACAACCTATTATATTAAACCAGGATGAATTAGATTATATTAATAGAAATGATGAAAATGAAAATATAAAATCTTATGATGAAGTAATTAGTTATGAAAACCCAACAAATACAAAAAAATATAGTTATATTTGTCCAAGATTTTGGTGTTTAAGGGACGATAATGGTAAAGCTAGGAGTTTATCTTTAAAACAAGTAAATCAAGGAGAGTGTGGTGGTTGGGATTCAGTTATACCAGATGGTGCAAAAAGAGTTCCTCCAGGAAAAAGAATATTGGAATTTTCCTCTGAAAGGTATCATCGACAAGGTTCAAAATTAACACCTGATGATCCAGCAAGAAAATTAGTTTATAAACCTTTTTATCCAGGATTTTTACCAAAAGAGAAACATCCAGATGGTTTATGTATTCCGTGTTGTTTTCAAAATCCATTTACAGGAAAAGCAAAAGCTACAGACGATAAAACATTAGAATATAATTATTTTTCTAATAATAAAGGTCCTAATAAAATGAATCCTACGTATGATTCAGATGAGGACGGAAATATAATTTTAGATAGTATTAGAGGAGATAAAATTCCAAGACAAGAAGGAACATCTAATGCTAATTATAATTCATGTAACGAAACATCGAAAACATCAAATACAAAAATAAAAACAACGATTGATAGTACTCCAGTTTTACACTTTCCATTGAAATCTGGACAACTGGGTTATATGAACGAATCGTTACAAAAATTTCTTGGATTTGATAATGCTTCAATTTGCTATACATCTTATACATCCAACAACTTAAACAAAAAACTAAAGTTGAATAGTTATTGTTTATTAAGATTGGGAATAGAAAAAAATAAAAAACAATCGTTTTTATGCTTGTTAGCTGCTGTATTTCCATATTATAGAAAAAGAGTGGATGAATCAGGAAAAATGTTATCAAGTGTTATACATAATTTAAAAACATTCAAAAAAGAATTCTTAAAAAACTTATCCGTTGATAAATTTATTCAGGCTCAAAATGGTATTTTGTTACAAGTATTTAAAAATGAGGATAAAAATATTACAGATAATATAGTAAAAAAATATGAATCAGAAAGCAAAGTTATAAAAAGTCTAGTGAATATGAATGTAAAGAAATCTATTATTCAATCTTATGAAAATTTTATAACATTTTTTAATGATCAAGACGAAAATATAGATTATACATATATTTGGGATTTTGTAACAAAACCAAAAAACGAAGGAGGTTTATTTTTTGAAGAAGGAATAAATTTATTAATATTTTCAAACCCAAATGATGATATAACAAATAAAATAGAGTTAATATGTCCAACAAACCATTATAGTAAAGATTTTTATGATGAAAAAAGAAAAACATTACTGGTTTATCATAAGGACGGGTTCTTTGAACCAATAATACAAGTTTATACTAAAAGTACAACAAAGTTTGCTATCTACAGATTTTTAAGCGGTGCGTTTTGGAAAGATCATAAAATGTGGAAAGAACATACAGATTTGGCTGATACACTGCGTAAAATTCAAAAGATGCTACAAGATAGTTGTTATTATAAAAGTGGTATAATTGATAAAACAAAGTATGATTATAAATTAAACAAAAGTTCAACTAGTATTATAACCCAATTAATAAAAATAGGTGTAAATGTAGATAATATTATACAAATATTAAATAGCAATAGTCAAGTTATTGGTTTATTAGTTAATTATAAAAATAAAAAAATATTTATTCCAACTTTATATTCAGGAATTTTATTGGATAAAAAATATTTATATATTAATGATTATTCTTCATATTTATCATATAATGATACCAAAGATATTTTAACTGAAATTAATACATCTTCCTTAAATGAAATACCTTGTAAACCTATAAAAAAGATTGTTGATGATAATATGATAGTAGGTATATTAACTGAAACGAACCAATTAGTTCCTATTATACCAGAAGTATATCAAGGTGAACAAGAAGAATTGGAAGATTTACCAGTTATAATTAATAAGGGGACAAATAATATTTTAAATACTGATAGTAATTTGATGTTATCGAATGGGAAAGATGAAGAACGGATATTATTTATAAAAAAAATAGATATGGAAAATAATTTTTACAATTTATTTCGAAATACATTTAAGGTAATAATAAATTACGACGTAAATAAAGAAAGAAAGAATAATCTAGAAAATGCAGTATCAGATATTACAAATACATATAAAGAAAAGTTCGATTATCTTAAAAAACAAATACATATAATATTACGAGCTTCAATAAAATTTACAGAAATGCCTGAATTATTAACCTTAGAAGATTATATTGATTTGCAGAATTGTTTGGGATTAAATAAAGGAGATTGTAAAAAAAAACAGTATTGTTTTGTTAGAAAAAATACACACGGGGTATGTGGTTTATTGTTGCCCAAAACAAATTTATATAATGGTTTAGATAATAGTGAATTTTATATAGAGAAATTGGCTGACCAAATAATAAGATATCATAAAATAAGAAAATATTTATTTACACCTAGAGCGTTTTTGTCTTTTCAAAGAGTGAACTATAAAATCAATAAAGATGAGATTGTTGTTTTGGAAGAAATATTGTTAGAGCAATATTTAAAAGATATCAAATTATCAGAGAAAAATAAATACATACAAACAACTAAAATATATGATTTGGTGAAAAGTGAAAAAATTACCAGTTCAAAATATATAGATAGTTGTATAGTTACAAATAGTAATATTAAAAATATTAAAATGGGACAAATGGTAAAAAATTTAGTGAATATAACCGAAGAAGATAAAAAAGACAATAAGGGTCAATTAGCTATAATAGAATATTTAAATACAAGTTCTTGTGCTTTTAGATTTATAGAATATATTGTAAATAATAAGGTAGAAGAAAAGGTAAATGTTTCCCAATTAAAAGATGTATTGATTGATTTTTATATAAACGCAAATTTTCCAAATGATTTAATCCCATATGAAAGGGGAAGTGATAATAATAATTGGTGTTTTTTCAGCATTGTCCAGTGGTATTCATTTCAAACAATTCATACAGAAAATGTTCATAATCAACCAATGAATAAAAAAAATCTATTAATATCAGACATTATAATGCGAGATAATTATATGCCTACAGAATTAGATTTACTTATATTGTTAGAACACTATCAAATATCTTGTATTGTAAAAACAACAAACAAAAGATTTGCTATAGCACCTAATCTTGGACAAGTTATAAAAATGGAAGGAAATGTTGAAGCTACAGATAAATATATTATATTGGTATCAGTAGGAAAAAAAAATAAAAAAACACCAAAGAAAAATCTAACATCTACTATAAGTTTTGGATTACTAACATATAATAACAATGAACGTATTCCTAATAAAATGATTAAAAAAGGGGGTAAATCTATTTTATTAAATACATTTATAGATGCGTTTATAGATGGTAGATTGACTGTTCAAAAAAATACAAAAGAATCAAAAAAGAAAAGTACGGTAAAAAAACTAGGTAAGAAAAAATTACCAAGTAAATAATTTAATTAAATATATAAATTAAATTATCTAAAAAATCGAAGTCCTTGAATATTATTGGATCTTTGTCCTAGTCTATCACGAATATTTAATTGTAGATTATTTAATGATGATATGTTTTGTCTAGTAGTATTTCTATTCCTATTTATAGGTGTTCTAGATAATTGGTTACGGGTAATAAATGGATTTATATTTGTGTTAATTGTTATATTTGGTGGTGGCGGTGGTGGAGGATTTACCGGTCTGCTAATGGGAAGAATAACAGTTGGTGGTGGAGGTGGCGGTGGCGGTGTTACAGTATTATTTTGTGTTGGTGGTGGTGGTGGTAGTGAAGGTGGGGGTGGTATTACAATATTAGTTTGTGTTGGTGTTGGTGGCGGGGGAATTGATGTTTGTTGGACTACCGCTTCAATCGATTCAACAATATCCAAATCAATGGAGTCGTCGCTTTCACTATCTGTAAGTGAAGAATTGAATGAATTTCTAATAATTCTTGTTCTTGTTCTTCTTCTATTTCTTAATTGATTTACAAGATTAGATGGAGGAGGGGGTGGAGTTGTTCTTGAAGATCTTTCAGCCAATGGAACATATCTCATAATATCAAATCCTCTTTCAAATCCAAAATCAGGGGTTAATTTCACAAACACTTTTAATTGTTTTTTTAAAATATTTAGTTTTTGTTCTTTAACAATTGGATTACACGAAAATTTGCTTAATAAATAATTCATTAACATAGGTTTAAATGTTTTTACAGCTTTGGTTCTAGTAGTAATAGAACAGTAATTAGTAAATGTTGTATAATTAACGAGTTTTCTATTATCGTGTAGTAAATTCAAAACTTGTTCAAATAATTCATAATAATTATTGTTTCGAATGAAGTTTATAATAGCGACTTCCTTAAGAGTCGTATAGTAATGTGATTGATATTTGCCTATATTCATATTACACTTAAAAAATATAGTAATACACATTGGTAAATTAACATACATATTCAAGCAATTAAAATAAATATTATATAGGTTATGGGTTTTAATATGTAAATTAGTATATGGATTTTTTACTTTTAATGGTTTTGGAAAAAGTCCTTGAGAATTTAACAAAGCTAATTTCCAACAGCTTAGTAGATCTCTTAATTTAAAATTATATAATGTGTTATTTTCCAATAACATAATTTTTTCATTATTAGACAATACGTCCAATGAATTTAAATGTAAATCTGTATTGATATCATATTTCACAGATTTTTTGTATTTAAATATACGAGCAATCGTATTTAATTTATTTATTAAATTTTTAACAGAAATATATAAATCTTTTAATATTTCTTTATCACTATCAATAATAAATTCTTCTTCTAATATACTATCTTTAAATATTTGAAAAACATTTTCTTTTTTCAAATTTATCAATAAAAAAATATTTATTAAGGAAGGCGATATATTTTTTACCTTCGACATTCTAAGTAATAATTCTTTAAATAGTAACATTCTTATTATATTATGATGATATAATAAGATTTTATGATTTAAAATCCAGGGTCATACTCTGTGGAAATATCCCCACTATATTTACCCTGGATAAATTCGGTAGTTGTATTCATAACAATATTTTGTTTACTACATGGATCATCTTTATTAACTTGTAAGAAGTCACTAATATTAATTTTTTGCTCCAATTCTACATGTTCTAATTTATTAACTTCATCCATATTTAACATAATCTGGAAACTACCCGTTCCAAAATATCCTTCTTGACCACACATAATGTTTGATGATACACCAGTCATCAAATCTAATTCGGCATGTCTAGCTGCTCTTAAGAACATTTCAGGTGTTTCTTCAAAACTTGCCTTAGCAATAGGACCAATATCATCATTATTAATACCGTGTCTAAATACACTAACCATTTTTTTAGTAGCACACATTCTATCACATAATAAAGATAAATGATGGTAATTGATGTAATTACCATTTGCTTGAAACGCCTCATTAATTTCATTTAATATACATTGGCGAGCTGCTTCAATGCCTAAAGTTCTATACACTTCTTGGATATTATTACTATATGTTTTATTAGCGTCAATGTTATCTAGTGCTAAAATTTCTTTAAGATTACTTCCAACAGTATCTAATACCCAAATATCTTCTTCAACAAAATTTCCGTCTTTTGGAACCAGATGATTAACTACCTTGCGTAGAATAATTTTTGGGATGCCCTTTATTCCTTTAAGAATAATATTGTTTAAAATATTTTCTTGGAGATTTTTCAACATATAAATATCATCTGTCTGATCTAAATATTTCTTTTTATTTGCTAACATTGAAGATTTTCTATCGGTAAGTCGAATTCTAAATACAAGATTATCATCATTTAAATCGCTGAAAACACATTCAACTGAAGTTTTTAGAACATTTTTAATAGCAAAATGTATATCATCCATATTAATATTTCTTTCCATCATCGCTTCTCTTTCAAGTTCTATTCGAATAACCCATTTACTGCTTTCATTTTTCTTATCATCGTCTTCCGCACCAGCGTCACATATAATTTTTTGAAACTCAATATGCTGTTTAATCAATTCGTGGTCTTTATCGATAAGTGTATTATCAGGTTTTGGGTCAAAACAAATACCAACAGATTTTGTAATATCTCTAATGGATGTATATTCCAATGAATATTTAATTTCTTGTGCCTTTTCAACATTTGTTTGGTCTTCTTCTTTCAAATAAATAACACAAGAAGGCATCTTAGGATTTTCACTAATCGACAAGATTTCTTCAATTCTTGGAACACCACGAGTTACATTAGATTTAGATGCTACACCAGCAAAATGGAAAGTGTTTAGGGTCATTTGTGTAGTAGGTTCTCCAATACTTTGTGCACTAACCATTCCAACCATTTCACCCGGATGAACAACCGCCTTATTATAATTCAAAGATAGAGTTTCTAACAATACAATAAGTGCCTTTCTATTAAATCGCCTAATCATAAGAAGTTCTTTTGGAGTTAAGTAATAATACCACGCAATTTTAAATAACTCACTAGGTTTAGCATAGATAGATTGGTGTAAATCGTTAAAATATTTATCAATAAGCGTGTAAGCTTCAAGTGGTGTAATATCAACTATAAAATTAGGTTGAATGTTAAATTGATGTTGAACATTATTCATTATTCTAAGAAAGTGAACAGGAATATGGATAAGATTATTACCAAGATTATAATCAAATACGTGTTTTAATAATTGATTTCTATTTTCAATCATATTACCAATAATTCTACTTACACGAACATTAAGTTCTTTCTTTTGCTTTTTCATTCTCTTACCAGCGTCTTTTGTATATGTTGTGTTAAATAATGCTTTAGTAGAGTCTTCCGGAATTTGAAAATGAGCATATATTTGTTCTAAATTCATTTTTGTTAAAGGAAGGGATTGATTTTCAACTTTAATAGGATCAATATTATCATCCCCATAACTAAATTGTAAAATTTTTCCCTTATTATTTCTAACAGTCATATCATACATTACTTTACCATCTTCTTGTGCCTTAATTAATCTTCTTTGGATATAACCAGTTTGAGAAGTTTTAACCGCAGTATCGATAAGACCAACACGACCACCCATTGCGTGAAAATATACTTCTTCAGGAGTTAATCCTTGAATAAATGAACTTTCTACAAATCCCCGAGCTTCAGGTGTATCATCGAACTTTGTATAATGTGGTAAAGTTCTATCGGAAAATCCATATGGAATACGCTTACCATCCACATTTTGTTGTCCTAAGCAAGATATCATTTGAGCAATATTGATGGGAGAACCTTTACTACCAGCATTAACCATAATTACGAACCTATTATCTGGTGATAAACTAGTTCTTCCTATTTTACCGGCCTTAGCAGAAGCATCATTAAGAAGACCATTTACTTTTGTTTCAAATTCTACTTCGTTCGTTTTACCTGTTGAATTTTCAAATATACCCAAATGTAATTGATCGATTAGATTTTGAACTTCCTTTTTCTTATTACTGACTGCTTCAATAATTTTTTCATTTGTTTCGTTATCTGAAATTAAATCACTGATCCCAACACTATAACCGTGTAATTTTAAATATTCAGTAATAATATTTTGAATATTATCAATAAAATCCGCGGATTGAGTAAAATTAAAATCATTAAATATACTTTGAATAAGTCCTTTGGAACCTGAACCCATTGTTCCTTTATCCATTTGACCTCTGATATATTTTCCATTACGAATTTCAATAATATTATTAGAAGTTTTTTTATTTTCTTCTTCATTAAACTGTTTATTTTTAAATTTAGCACTCATAGGAGGCAATATTTGTGATAAAATATCGAAATTACTTACTGACCCTTCAATATCTTTAAATAATTCTGGATTTACATTATGAAAATGCATAAGAAGATTCATCGCTTGTCTATTATCGAATTGAAGTTTTTCTCGAGTAAATCTATAACATCCCAAGAGTGAATCCTGAAAGATACCCACAATAGATTGATTGTTTTGTGGACTAATAATTTGTCTTGGAACTGCTGCTAGATGCATAAGCTCTGCTTGACTTTCCTCGTCTTGGGGACCGTGTAAATTCATTTCATCACCATCAAAATCAGCATTATATGGTTTGGTATCAGCTACATTCATTCTAAATGTATTACCTTCTTTCATAACTTTTACAATATGACACATCATACTCATTCTGTGTAAAGTAGGTTGCCTATTAAATAGAACAGGATCACCATTCATTAAATGTCTATGAACAACATCACCTTCATTAATAGTAATAGTATCTCTATCCGCATATTTAAGAGAAATTGTTTCTCCGGATTTTCTTTCTAAAATATTAGCACCTGGATATAGTTCTGGACCATTTTTAACAAGTTTCGTTAAGAATGTTTTATTTCGTTTGTTTACCGTATTTGGAAATGTAATATTCTTAGCGATTTTAATAGGAACTCCCAAATCACGAATACCTAATCGGGCATCTGGTGTAATAACAGAACGACCGCTAAAATCAACACGCTTACCCATTAGATTTCCTCTAACACGTCCTTGTTTTCCTACTAAACGTTCTTTAATAGATTTTAAAGGTCTTCCACTTCTTTGGGCTACCGCTGCTACTCCTGGAATACGATTATCTACCATTGTAGCTATATAATATTGGAGAACCATCGACCAATCTTCAATAACTTTTTCACTTGCGTTTTGCTGCATTTTCAAAAGTAACGTTTTATTTGCCTTGATAATATTTACAATGATATGTGAAATGTCGTCTTCACTTCTTTGTTGCGAATCATGTTTAACCGATGGTCTTACAGCAGGTGGAGGGACTGCTAGAACTTGACATATAAACCAATCAGGACGTGACCAAATTTTACTAAATCCCATAAATTCAACATCTTCGTCGCTAATACGTCTAAAAATTTTCAAAACCATTTCAGGTGTTAGTTTCATAGTAAGTTTATCTTTAGCCTTTTCTTCACCTTCTTCTTTAATTCCATCTGGATTATCCCATTCAGCTATAAGACTAGCCAATCCTTCTTTCATGATTTTACGTGGTTGTCTACATCCACAACCGTCTTCTGTTTCCTTACCACATCTCTCAATTTTTGATGCGTGTTGAAATACATATCCCCATCTTTTACGATGGTCCATTTTCATTACGTGAGCGTGTTTTTCTTTACTTATCTTAAGTTTACTACACTTACAACATACACATCGTAAAATTTTTAAAGTAGTAGTTAAATATTGAATATAATATACTGGTCTAGCAAGTTCAATATGACCAAAATATCCAGGAGTTTTCATATATCCTAAACCGTCAGTTGGGCAAATTAATCCTGGGTCTAATACACCCATTCGTGGATCAAATAGTCCACCAATAACTGGTTTGTTATTAATATATGTATCTCGTGAAGTGATTTCGGCTACAGAACCTTTTCTAATCTCCTCAGGAGACAGTACACTAAATTGTATACCAATAATTTTAGATGGATTCATTTCCGTAGTTGCCATTCTTATACTTTAATGAGATATATTTAGATTGTTTATTAAATCAATTTTATTATAAAAGTTATTGAAACATTAAAATTGATTACAAAAAAAGATATAAAAAATATCCCATAAGAATTTATAGATATGCCTCGAACACCGAACGATAAAAACGAATCTCCTAAAAATTATAAAATGACGGACAGGGAAAAAAAGAAGAAAAAGTCACAAGAAAGTGGGAGTGATAGTGATAGTAGTAGTGATTATCAACCAGGAGATGAAGTTGAAGAAATGAACACTTTAGAAATGCAAAAATTTATTCAAAAAATATTTCCTTCTAAAAGTGGCCGCGAGAGAATTAATCAACTTGATAAAATAGATAAAATGATGGATAAAAAATCCAAAAAGAAGAAAAATAAAAAAATGAAAAAAATAATTAACAAAAAAGTCAAAAGAACAAATAAGAAGAAGAAAAAGAAAAAACCGGTTTCTGAAAGCGAACAGGAACCTGAAGAAGAAATAGAAAATTCTGATTCTGATTATGATCCAAGAGAAATGGAAGATTATGATTACGGGTATGATGACGAAGAATATGACGAATATGTAGAACAACTAATGAATGAAAATCCTGAAATGGATATGCCTATGATGGGAACAGGTAGTGATAATATGAAATTTAATATTATATTTACAGTGGGAAAACCTGGGGATAGGTATGGTGAAGAGGATGAAGAAGATGAAGATAGTGAGGCAGAGTATAATAGTGAGGAAGAAGAAGATGGTCCTGAAATTGAAGAAGTAGAAGAAGATGATGAAAAGGATGAGGAAGAAGAGGAAGAAGGGGAAGAAGAGGAAGAAGATGAAAAAAAAATTGTAGAAAAAGTTAAAAATACCAAAAAAAGACAAAGTGATCGTTTAAAGAAACTTAAAAAGAAAAAGTGTTCAGAAGTTACAGATGAAGAATGGTTAGAATTGGCGTCAGAACAAGAACAAGAAATGAAATCAAATGGAACATATTATTCAACTAAATATAATGTGAAAGACAAGGTTCAAATCAAACTACCAGGATGGAATGGTCTTAAAGAAGGAATTGTTCAAAAAATTCATAGAAATAAAAAACCGAAACTTGTAAAATATGATATTAAACTTAAAAATAAATACAAAGGAAAAATATTTTGGAAAAAGGTTCCTTCAAGAAGAATTAAACCTAGTGAAGAAAATGAAGAAAAAGAGCTTTTGAATGAACTTAAAAGACTTATTAATACCAAAAGTGGAAAGAGTAAAAAGGCAATGGAAAAACAATTTGAAAAGCTGACAAAAGCTCAAGAAAAGAAAGATAAAGAAAAGGAAAAAAAACTTCAGGAAAAGAAAAAACAAAAAAATTTAACAAAATTACGAAAACTATTACGCGAGAAGAATATGATGAATGATTACAAATTCTTCAAAGGTCTGGAATTAGATATGCAAATGAAAATTATTACGAAATTACAAGAAATTAATAAATTTACAAATATTGAAAAACCATATAAGATTAAACTAATTGAGGCAAATATTCCAGTTGAATATAAGGCACGTGCTCTTGCCAAGATCAATTCACTTGAATATATGGACCCTGGTTCAGGAGAATACTATAAAATCAAAACATATGTTGATAATTTTATGAGAATTCCTTTTGGTATCCATAAAACTCTACCGATTACTATTGATAATGGAAAACAAGCTACCGAAGCTTTTATGGAAAATGCTAAGAAAATTCTAGACGAAGCCGTTTATGGATTGGAAGACGCAAAAATGCAAATTCTACAATTAGTTGGACAATGGATTGCGAACCCAAATTCATTAGGTAATGCTATTGCTATCAAAGGTCCTCCTGGAACTGGTAAAACAACTCTTATAAAGGAAGGCGTTAGTAAAATTTTAGGAAGACCGTTCGCATTCTTAGCATTAGGAGGTGCTACAGATAGTAGTTTCCTGGAAGGTCATTCATATACATATGAAGGTTCAACATGGGGGAAGATTGTTGATATATTATTGAATAGTAAGTGTATGAATCCTGTATTTTATTTCGATGAATTAGATAAAATCAGTAAAACACCAAAAGGAAAAGAAATTACTGGGATTTTAACTCATTTAACTGATACTACTCAAAATGATAAGTATCACGATAAATATTTCGCAGATGTTGAATTTAATCTTAATAAAGCAATGTTTATCTTTAGTTATAATGATGAAAATATGGTGGATCCAATTTTGAAGGATAGAATGTATCGTATTAAAACAGATGGTTATGACAAAACAGATAAATGTGTTATTTCTCACAAATATCTTATTCCAAAAATAGAAAAAAATATTAATTTCGAAAAAGACAAAATCATTATTCCAGATGAAACAATTAAATACATTTGTGATAATCTAACAGAAGGAGAAAAAGGTGTTAGAAATCTTAAGAGATGCTTGGAGATTATTTATAGCAAGCTTAATTTATATAGATTAATGAAGGACGGATGTAGTCTATTTAATAAAGAGGAGTCACTTAAGGTAGAATTTCCATTTACTGTAACTAAAAAAGTTGTAGATAAACTTATTAAAAAATCAAAAGAAGGCAGCGATGTGTTAAGTAGTATGTATATTTAAAACATCTGTAAAATAGTCCTAACAATATTCTTATAAAATGGTCGAAATCCATTAAAATTTTTTTTTATATCATTATAACTATACCATTTTATCATATCCTTTTCGTATAACCCTTTTTTACATAACAAATGAGGTTTATTTTCTTTAATATATAAAAATTTTTTGCGAAATTTTTTAGGCAAACCTTTGTTATAATCAATTAATACAACATAAGTTCTATAACCATTAATTGTTATTTCTTGTAAGCTATTTTCCATTAAATTTTTGATATTATTTTTTGAACCTATAATTTTGTCCGATTCTTCGTATCCTTCTCTTAATGCCGTTTGAAAGAAGGTTTCATTTTTTTCTTTAGAACCTCCAAAATCGCTCCATAATCCTCCATCATCTTTGCTATTAATATATTCACGACTAAAAAGAAAATATAGGTTTCCTTTGTGAATTGCTACTGGTAAAATACCACCTCCCATATATAATAAGTAAATACATTAATTATTATATTTAAATTTCAGCTAACACTTCAGCAAGGTGGTATCCTATTTTTAATGGCTCGTCTTGTAATGTTTTATTATTTCGCAAAGGATGTTTTAAAGCACCTTCTACTGTAATACCTCCTGTAAAGTCGTCTAAAGTATCATTTACTGTTTTCATATATATGTCGTCGTAAAAATTCTTTAATTGAAAATGCTTGTTTTTCTTATTTAATTTTTTATTAATTTTATCGTGTAAGGGGTGTTTATCTGTTAAACGAGCAACAAGAAAATGTTTTTTACATCCTTCATCTCCGTGTAAATCAAATACTAAATCATAACCATACTTATTCAATTGATCTTTAATAACATTTATTTCTTTTGTTTTATTGTTAAACCAATTTCTATTCATATTATATCCTTGACTTGTGGTGTACCAGTTTCCTTTTATATTTCCATCTGGGTTTGCGTTTGGAATAATAAAAAATGTGTATTTATTTAATAACATTTTTCTCTCCATAATTCTTTTTACAAACCCTTCTAAGATCCATGAATTAATAGTTTCACCCGGATGTTGTCCACTTACGAGCCATACTTTTGTTTTACCTTTTCCTACCTTTTTCATATAAATCTCATTGCCTTTTACACTTTTTCCTATAACTTTCATATTTTTCAATAATTTTTTACTTTTACTATATGGATATGGAACATAATAAGCAAACCAAATTGTGCTTTTTTTTGGATTTATTTTCCACGTCATCTTGAGTTTTTTCAAATCTACTCTTGTAGGAAGGCGTTTCCATATTTTATTATCATAAGAATAACATACTGTATAACCCTTCCAATCGTCATCGAAATTCTTTAAATCGTGTATAGTAAATTTAGTTTTATTATTTACATTTTTAGCCTTAAAATAAAACCAATTTCTATATTTATTTTTTTGTATTTTCTTATATTTCTCTCCACGTATTTCTAAATGGACATGATTATTTACAGTTGGTGTATATTGAACAATATTACCACTTTCAAAGTCTGAACTAATTATTATTTCTTTACTTCTTCTTGTTTTATTTTTTCTCTTATGTTTATTTTTTTTTAAAGTTTTGGGCATATATAAATTGGAGAGAAATTTATATATACTTGACTAGTTTTTATCACCAGAAATAGCCGCTGCTTTAAGTCTAGCCAATCTTCCCATAGAACCTAAATTAGATTCCAAGTGAGATTGTGATTTTGTTATATATCCATTGGACCATGCCGAACCTTTTTTGAAAATATTACCATTGCTAACTGTTGTATCTTTAATATCATCTTTTAAATTTAATACTTTTCTCTTAGCAACATCTAAATAAAAGTAACTATCTTGAACCGTATTTTGATTAGGAACAAAAGTAGGAACTTCTTTTCCGTTTTCCACCATTTTAATAACTTTTTCTCTATTTGGCCTTGGAGGAACATTTCTAGGTTGTGCTATTGTAAGATTTGTAGCACAAGAATTAGTATTATTTACTACACAAGCTTTACATTTTTTTGCTCTTCTGTATCGAAACATATACATTAATTATACATTTTATTTAAATGAGCATCATACAATTGTTCTATTTGAATACTAAAAGAAAAATCGTTATTATTTAAATCAACAACTCTACCCAATTCATCTAAAAGTTGTATTTTTATTTTTTTAATATTTACAGGTCCAAAATAATTTCGCCGTGATTGATAAAATATATCATCAAAATTAATACTATTTGGATTATTAGGAACCTTTGCTATAGCTGTTTCATTATTGAATATTGATTCTGTAAATGGAGAACTTAATGTGTTACTATAATTTTTATTAAAATCATCAATACACAATATAAAATATCTAGATCCTAAATTATCATAAACTGCTTCAGGGTTATAGCCTTGGTCTAATTTGTAATTTACACTAGAAGCATCAGTATAATCCTCATCCAAGTTATAATATTGTTGTCTATATCCTAAAATCCATCCCATATTCAGTTGTATAGGCCTAGTTTTATCTGCGTTTAATCTAAAATCTAAATTAAAATGTCTTTTTATCTTATCATCATCGGGCATACCCCCATTATCTCTGTCCCGTAAATCTCTAAAAAATCTAAATTTTCTTGAAATTCCATCATATTTGCAACCAATTCTAGCTAGTTCTCCCTGATTTTTACTGAATACATTAGCATTGAGATAATCTTCTAATATTGGCCCAGTGTAAATACCCTCTTTAATTTTTATAACTTTTGTCTCTCTTAAAGCATTGGTATTTGGAGTTGTATTATTTTGTGATAAATCAAAAAGTTCCACTGTAAATTCATTTGTTCCATAACTACTACAAAATGTATAATTTGAATTAGGAACTTGAACACTAACAACTGTGATACTTACAACATTTTTAAATTCTTCAGGAAGATCTAATACAAAATCTGTAGCACTCGTTTGATAAAAATTCTTTCGAAATTTGGTATTAATATTTAATAATGTACTAGTTGTATTTTTAGGAAGCGGATTAATTTTATTTGTATGATATTCATCACTCCCATTTTTTTTAATAACGTGGTGTGAATTATTAAATGTAACAGAATGATTCATATCTTGAATAAAATCACTATTTATTAATTTATAACTATTGTCTTTTTTAATAATAACTAATAATTTTTTTTTACATTCAGTTAAAAATTGAGAAATCTCTTTTTTTTGCTCATCATCTATATTTTCAACTTTAATATTATTTAGTAAAGTTTCATGTTTCTCATTTATTAAACTTTCTGTTATCGTTAAACTTTTATCTAAGTTAAAAATATCATAATAATCCTCCTTACTATAATTACTTGTATCCAAATCAAAATTCATATATAATAAATTGTTATATTTTAATTTATACAATATATACATAAACATGGCTAGTTGTTTCAAAAACCCTAATAAAAAAAATTTATCAGCTAAAGATTATACTATAAAGAAAAGAAGAAGTACTTTATTTTGTAATTTAAGAGAGAATGCTTTAAATAATATAGATAGTGGTATTGTACCTTTAGTTACAATAGGCAATAATGAAGCTTGTGTTGATAAAGATGGTATATTTTTTAAATATAAAAACCATAAATCTCAAATTGATATGTTGGCTGCTTTTGAAGATTTCAGGACTGATCTTCAACAAGTTGTTCAAGGACAATTATTTTTAAAACAATTGTGTTCTCCTTATCATATAAGCAGTAATAATACTGGTATTAGTAATAATTATTTTCCAAACAATGAACAATTGGCATTTGGTGATGAACAACACGGACACGTAACTACTTACTTTGGTGCTCTAAATAATACTATAAACTCGAATCATTCTGAGGATAGGTTCAGGAATACATACGCTGAAATTTATACATTCACACCAGACTCTTTAGAAGCTTATACAGGTGGATTTGAAAATAATAAATTTTTATTATTAAAACCACCTGTATGTGATAATAATACTAGACCTCAAATATTAAAAGCTGGCGATGTTCCCGAACCGCAAGTAAGCCAAGTTAATATTTTAATTGAAAATGATGGTTTTAATCCTCCAGAAGTTGATAGTATTAATTTAATAATAAATTAATTTATCTATAATAAATGTATTATACTTTATAATATTTTTGTTATAATATATTATAAAATGGCATTAAAGCTTGAAGTTACTTTTGATGTAGGTGTTAAAATTGTTGGTGATGGCGACAACGATACACCTATTAAGGATCAAATCGTTATTGTTTGTGAACCATTTCCAAGTGGTTCATCATACAATGGTGAAACCATTCCAGATTTTACACTCTCAGAAAATCAACCTGTCGTAAATGATATTAATACCTATAATGTGGAATATACTATTCAAAATGGAGATTTTACCAATGTTTTTGTTTTTAATCCAAGTCATGTAGAAGAAGTTAACGGTAAATTAAAATGCACTGTTCCACACGAGATGTATGATACAATTAGATTTATAAAAAAATATAATTATTTTTACGAACACATAGAGGGTGGTCAAGAACTTAAAAGAAAAGATACACCAAGTGAAATATCAAACTCTACAAAAAAATCTTCTAGTATAGTTAAGACTCCTGTTGTTGATGATGATGATGACGATGGTGAAATTGAAACAAATAATAAATTCGCATTTGAAATACAAAGTGGTTCTATTAATCCAACTGGTGATGAAATTACATATAATTTTACATCAACAAGAGAGTTGACAATATATAAGGAAGAAGTAGAACAAGATATTCCAAACGGAAATTTTGACGAGTTTGTGAATAATGTTGACCTGGAAGATCAAGCAGTAAATACTTTATTAGAATTAACCTTTGAAAATTCTGATTTATATTTTGAAACAGCGGAAAATAGTTCAAATAAATTAGATTTTGCGGTGGGTTCCGGTATTACTATACAACAAAACAATAAAAAAATAGTGGTTCAAGTAGACCCGGATGGTGGAAAATTAGTTCAAACTAGTAGCGCAAAAACAATAGCACTTAAAGAGCCAACCTCTGGGACTGGTAATATTGTAGCCAAAGATCAATTTTTTTTAAGATTAGAAATCGCAGATGATTTTACATTTACAAATAATATTAAAAATCCTATAATTAAGGCAAGAATTGATCCTAGTGATGCTAAAGATGGATATATTGTATTGGATTTATATGAAAGTAGTGATGCTAACGCTCCTTTAATTGAAAATTTAACTGCCTATAGCGCAGTTGCTGATAACGGGACATTACGACATGGTGTTACAAGTGGTGATCTTATGACCCAAAATCATCCTGTAACAAATGGGTTTAGTATTTCAACGGTAGCTGGTTACGACGATCTTCCAGATGTAAAATTTTCATTTGAAGATGAAAATAATAAAGCGATAGAAGTTGAAGGCGTCGGTGCAAACAGTGAGTTAATTGTAGAAAACAGATCAGGTGAAGGTGATGTTATCAAATTAAGATTGGACCGTTTTCCTCGTCATGGTGTAGATTATAATATTAGTTATACTCATCAACTAAATAAAACTAGTGGTATTTTTAATTCAGATGGTCAAGCAGTTATAAGTAACAGTAACACACCTTTATATATAACGAATAATCTTCAAGAAGTAACCGCAACAGTTGGAAAATTAAATGTTCATTATCCTCCATCAGTTCCTGGAAATTTTGACGGTAATTCTCAAGATTTCAATGAATATAGCGAGTATACTGCTTATTATTATGTTGATATTACATTTCAGAGAGCAGGCACAAACGGAAATGTTGATATTACAGCAAAATATAACGAAGATCATCAATATCAAACCGAGGCAGGTCATAATATTCACCACGGTTTAATATTGAATAGTGGTGCTAATAGTGAAGATGATATTTATGAAGATATAACTAGGACTAGAATTGGAAATATAAATAGTGAAGGAATATTTACAGCTGTAGAATTAACTAATGGTGTAACAGGAAAGGTATTAAGAATAGAACTTCCAATTGCTGTTACAGGGGCTGATTACCAAGATAGATATCCGTATGATTTGGGTATGAATTCACTAACAGAATATAATATGGATCCTATTAATGACCCTACTATACTTTTTGAAGATAGAGAAGAAAAAAATGTAACTAATACAGGGACTGAAAATTATTATTACATTAACGTAATGGATAGTTTGGGAAATGTAGTTAGTCCTATACCAACTACATATTTAACAACCGATAATGACTGGGGAAAAGATAGTAACGGAGATACTCCTAGTGTAGAAAGCATTGAATATAAAGTTAGTTATGAAGAGGGTGTGTGGGTTAAGAAATTAGTCCTAACTCATAATCATGAACTACTTAGTGCCGCTGATTACCTATCATTTACATTAACAAAAAATTCTACCGAAGTTTATATAGATGGGGCCGGTTTAGATGATGATGATGATGACCACAAAACTCTCATTGTAAGTATATATGATCAAAATGACCCACTTTTAACATCCGATATTACTAACGGAAATGTAAAATTGGCATATTCAGAAATACCATCTAACAACACTTTAAATTGGTTAGGTTTTGGAGTTGAGGAATTTAAAGGAAATGATGCGAAAACTGTAACACTACCAACAGGAAATGGAAATACTAATCCATTACCACCAGTAGTTCAAAGTTTAAGCGTTGGAAGTATTAATGATACAAATGAAGGTGGAACGAATCCAAGTTTTGAAATTCCATTAACCTGGACCATATCAGGTTCAATTGATGGTATTACATATGTTGTCGAACAATCGACTGATAATGGGAACACATTTGTAGAAATGGAGGATGAAGACGTGCTTGTGAATGAGGATGAAGATGGAGCTATTATTTCTGGATTATCGTATAATATAGATTATACTTTTAGAGTAACGGCAACAACATATGAAGATTCAGATCCAGTAACAATAACACTTGCTTCAGTGAATGGTCCACCGGGTCAATTAACTAATATTTTTGTTTATAATAATCTTGGTACGGATGGCTATCCAGAGGTTGAAGTTTTATGGGATAAACCAGATAATGCTACAAACTATAAAATAGAATGGGATACCAACGATGAATTTTCTGAGCTGTCAGGTCAAACAGAAGTCACGGGGTACTCTGGTTTCATTGTAGGAGATACAACCGTATCATATAAGTTCGAAGGAGAGAATGGATATCTTAATCCAAATGAAACTTATTATTTCCGTCCCAGCTATAGTACAACTGGTTTCCCATTTGGACCCGAAAATCTACTGAACTTTGGGCCAATCACAACTTATCCGGGGGAAATTACTTCTATAACTCTAGAAAATAGTAATGATGATATTAATTTAGCTTATAACGACTTACGGGTAAATTGGAACAAACTCGATACAGATAATGAAGATGTTAATTATGAAATTCAATATACACATCTTTCTTCTTTTCCTGAAGTTGACGTTGATGATAGCATTGTAACTGTACAGTGTTCCAACTCCCAAAGTTCATATTCTGAAGTATTAAATAGTCTTGAGGAATCTACAGTATATTATATTCGCATTAGAAGTACAAATAATGAAGGTCAATATACGGCATGGGTATATCCAGATCCATTAACAAAATCAACGAATACTAATTCTGTTACAGATACTACACCACCAACAATGACAATTACATCAACAACTAGTGGTGTAACGGATGGCTCAACTACAAACGATTCATCTATTGCTTTGACATTTACATCTAGCGAAGCCACAACCGATTTCGAAGTAGGAGATATTACACCTGGTAATGGTACATTAAGTAATTTTAATGCAACAAGTTCAACGGTTTACACCGCAACCTTTACACCAGCTGCTGATGGAGCTTGCACAATAGATGTTGCTGGATCAACATTTACAGATGCTGCCGGTAATAATAATACAGCTGCTACACAATTCAATTGGACTTATGATAGTACAGCACCATCCATGGCAATTACATCAAGTGATGTAACGAATGGATCAAGAACAAACGATTCATCTATAGCATTGACATTTACATCTAGCGAAGCCACATCCAATTTCGTGGTAGGAGATATCTCAGTTAGTAATGGTACATTAAGTAATTTTAATGCAACAAGTTCAACAGTTTACACCGCAACCTTTACACCAACTATTGGAGAAAGCCCTCAAAGTAGTTACGCTTGCACAATAGATGTTGATGCTAATAAATTTACAGACGCTGCCGGTAATAATAATACAGCTGCTACACAATTCAATTGGACTTATGATGCCACGGGACCAACAATGACAATTCAGGCGTACGCGGATTATACCTCCTCTACCCCCTCCTCGGTAGATTCCGGCAGTACAACTAATGATGCTCAGCTCAAAATTATATTTACGTCTAGCGAAGCCACAACCAATTTCGATTATAACTCTGTCACACTTGGTGGATATGGTGCTGGTGGCACTGGTCCCAGTGGTTATTTGCAGTGGGACAACCCGCAAACAAGTTCAACGGTTTACACCGCAAACTTCTGGCCGGACACCCCCAGTGCTTATTGCACAATAGATGTTGCTGGATCAACATTTACAGATGCTGCTGGTAATAATAATACAGCTGCTACACAATGGACTTGGACTTATGATGGCATACAACCAACAATGTCAATCGCATCTACAACTAGTGGTGTAACTGATGGCTCGACAACAAACGACTCACCTATAGCGTTGACATTTACATCTAGTGAAGTCACAAACGATTTCGAAGTAGGAGATATTACAGTTAGTAATGGTACATTAACTAACTTTTCTGGTTCCGGAACAAGTTATACAGCAAACTTTACACCAAATGGTGATGGAGCTTGCACAATAGATGTGCCTATTGGTACTGCAAATACTGGATTTACAGATGCTGTTGGAAATGTCAACAAAGCTTCTACAACTTTCAACTGGACTTATGATAGTACAGCACCCACTTTCAGCCAAGGTAGTGTTCCCTCAGCTGGTAATAAAATTATATTACAGTTTAATGAAGAACTTAAACTTGGAGGCACAACTACGATAATTCCTACTAACGCATTTAGCGTTTCAGTTGGTGGTAACTTTGGCTCCGGATCAATATCTTCAGTAAATTTTGTTTCTGGTGATGATAAAAAAATAGAAATTAATTTATTAGGAACAATTTATGACGAACCATATAGCGAAAATGTGACTGTTAGTTACACACAACAAGGAAACGATAATAATTTAAGAGATAATGCAGGAAATTTATTAGCAAACATCGATCCCGTCGCCCCAAACGTAACAAATAACTCTTTACAAATTCCTAGTGATATTCTGGCACCAATCTATAATAATAATCCTACTTGGAAATTTAAAAGAGGTAGTGGCGCATTTACACTGTTAACTGAGGCTATAGCTCTTAAAGAAAATGATGAACTTAAAGTAGAATTTACAGCTACTGATGATACAAATTGCTTTTTTAATGAAAACCCCCATGTAAACATTGGTGAAGGTAATGGTACTGGTAGTGTTTCATCATCAACAGAACAAATTGGCTCTACAAATACATATAATTTATCAATTACCTACACAATTGGTAGTAGTGATGAAGGAGAGATATCATTTGATTTTATATTGACTGATGGTGCGGCCGAGGCCACCACATCAGTTGATGGAGAAGCGCCACCATATACTGTTACTGTTGATAACACAGTACCCGCCATTACCTCAGGATCACAAGCAGAATGGTTTTATGAGACGACAGGAGAAGGAGAAATGAGCGAGCCAGTTTTATCTTGGATCCCGATTTATAATGACGTGACTTTGGGACCTGGTAGAATTAAGTGTTTCGTATCTGTAACCGAACTAAATGGTCCGGTTACTCTGAAATACAATACCGCTGTAGTAAAAATAGGTGGCACTACGATGAACATTACAGAATCAGGTGATGGTGTAACGGTAACTTCACCAGGAAACAATATCTATTATGTAAATATGATATACACTATTCCTGGTTCTGGAGAAGACCCAGACGCAAATGGTGATTTGACTTTTGAATTTACATTAAAAGATGTTGCTGAAAATGAATTAGAATTAAGTAGTAATAATATTGGTCCTGGTACCAACTTTAGCACACAAGGATACATAACTATTGATACAGCTCAACCTACTTTTGTGTCAGCAACTGTTAATGGTGCTGGAAATAAAATTACATTAGAATACAATGAAGATCTATCTGGTAATTCAGTAACAAATAATGGAGTAACAGGATATGGACTTAGTGGTACTAACAGCCAAGGAGAGGCACTAACACTTAGCAATCCAACTCTAGTATTAGGTAGCCCTGAAAAGTTTACATTCGATTTGACGGGTGGTATATTTTATGTTGGTGATGAAATCTCAGCAAATAATACAAATGGTATAAATATTAACTCCACTGGAGGAAATATAAAAGATGCTGCTTTACGTGGCAACACTCCAGAAGCAATTTCAGAAACAAATGGTTCTGGTGAAACAAATTATAACATTACAAATAATTCTACACAGATTATTCCAACAATGACTATTACATCTACGGTAACTAGCGGTGATGAAATTTCTGATGCTACTATAGATTTAACATTTACATCTAGTCAAAAAACAAATGATTTTGAACCTAGTGATATAACATTAAATAATACCGCCAATGGAACTTTATCTGATTTTTATGCTATTTTTGAAGTAACAGTTCAAAATAGCAAATATTTTATTAATGGTATACAACAAGATTCACTAGTATTAAAATCTGGAAATACATATCGTTTCGATCAGAGTGATTCTTCAAATGGTTCCCATCCATTAAGATTTTCAACAACATCAACTAGTAGTGGGTATACTGCATATACAGATGGAGTAACATATGATGGAACACAGGGTCAGAGCGGTTCATACACCCAAATTGAAATAACTGGAAGTACTCCCACCACATTATACTATTATTGTACCGCACATTCTGGAATGGGAGATTCTGTATCTATTGCAACTACTAATTTAACAAAAACATATGAATATAAGGCAACATTAACAATGACCGCATTCGTTAACTACACAATTAATGTAGACGCCGGTAAGTTTACTTATAATGGTTCTAATAACGCGGCTGCTACAGAATTTTCAATAACTAGAGTTCCTTGGAAACAATTAGGTTCTGATATTGATGGTGAAAAAGCTCGTGATAATTCAGGACGGTCAGTATCCTTAAGTAGTGATGGTACAATAGTTGCTATTGGAGCAAACGATCCTCATTACAGCGGCACCTTCGGTGATGGCGGCCCGGGCAGCGTAAGAGTGTATGAATATAAAATACCAACCACAAATGAATGGAGTTTAACCGATGACGAAGCCGATGGATATGTTCTTAAAGATGGGGATCAGAATCAAGTAGCTGATAAGAAATACTGGGTAAAATTAGGTAGTGATATTGATGGAGATGCCTATCTTGACGCTTTTGGGTGGTCAGTATCCCTAAGTAGTGATGGTTCAATTGTTGCTATTGGTGCCTACGGCGCGAATGATGATGACTCAGGTCACGTAAAAGTGTATGAAAGAAATGCTAGTAATACAACTGTTACTCCAATTGGATGGACACAAATAGGTTTTGATATTGATGGAGAAGAGCAAGGTGAGAGTGTAGGACGGTCAGTATCCTTAAGTAGTGATGGTACAACACTTGCTATTGGAGTACCCGATGCGGAGGTCACGAGAGTGTATGAAAAAGTATCTGTAACTACGTCTGGAAATTCTGGAACAATTTCTCCAGGAAACAATAGAAATGTAAATATTTCTAGTTTAGCCCAAGGATTAAATAGTGGTGATATTATAGTCTTTAGTAATGGTGCCAAACTTACTTTAACTTCAAATGCATCGAAGTTTGATACAAGTTTAACAGGTGATCTAGAGTATCAAAATCTTACTAATAATTTAGAAGGAAACACTTGGACTAAAAAAGGTTTTGATATTGAGGGAAATGAAAATACAAATATCTATTATGATTCTGATGAGTCAGGACGTTCTATAGCCTTAAGTAGCGATGGTTCAATTGTTGCGATTGCAGCACATAAGAATGACGCCAATAATTCGCAAAATTATAATTTTGGTCATGTAAGAGTATATCAGTGGAGAGAATACGATCCAACGGGAGAGGATGCCAACGCATATCAAACATCACTCATTCAAGATCCGGACGATCCGCAAGACAAACCTATTATTATAACAGGAGGTGCTAATCTCGGCAACATCATCGATCCTACTTATTTTTGGACGCAAATAGGTTTTGATATTGATGGAGAAGCAAGCTATGATTATTCAGGATACTCAATAGCTATAAGTGATGATGGTTTAACTGTTGCTATTGGAGCAAATTATAATGACGGTAATGGAAGTGCTTCAGGCCACGTGAGAGTGTATGAAAGCAGTGGAGGAACTTGGACTAAAAAAGGTGGTGATATTGATGGAGAAGCAGGTGCTGATTATTCAGGAACTTCAGTATCATTAAGTAGTGATGGTACACTAGTTGCTATTGGAGCAACTGGTAATGGTGATAATGGTAATAATTCAGGTCAAGTAAGATTGTATGAATATAAAATACCATCAACAGATGAATGGAGTAATGGAAATGTAATTAAAGATGGGGATACGGATCAAACACCTAACAAGAAATACTGGGTACAAAACGGTTCCGATATTGATGGAGAAGCAGCTAATGATTATTTCGGACAGTCAGTATCCTTAAGTAATGATGGTACAATAGTTGCTATTGGAGCAAACGGTAATGATGGTAATGGAACTGCTTCAGGCCAC
>MDSX01033248.1_pt1 | contig 40749 bp, 36 predicted proteins | sample 811141 | NCBI WGS metagenome assembly MDSX01 (sample SAMN05326642, study PRJNA326480) | marine metagenome | isolation source: seawater | place: Atlantic Ocean: South East | collected 2010 | reverse complement strand
GCAAGGGCAAATCCCCGTGACGTTGAGAAAGCCGCTGAGGCAGTCAAGGCGGCGAATGCACCCAGAATTCACACCTTTATTGCCACTTCCCCGATACATATGAAGGCCAAACTCCGGATGTCGCCGGAGGACGTTCTGGAGAAGGCAGTGCAGGCTGTTCGCCAGGCTAGAGGTGCCGTGGATGACGTCGAGTTTTCGGCGGAGGATGCGGGCCGATCCGATGAGGATTTTCTCTGCAGAGTGTTTGAAGCCGTGATCGACGCCGGCGCCCGAACGGTCAATATTCCTGACACGGTCGGTTATACGATGCCTCATCAATTCGGTGATCTATTCACCCGGCTGATGGAGCGCATACCAAACTCAGATAAAGCTGTCTTCTCCGTGCATTGTCACAATGATCTCGGTGTCGCGGTTGCCAACTCCCTTGCTGCGGTTCAAGGCGGCGCGCGACAGGTAGAGTGCACCATTAATGGACTCGGCGAGCGGGCGGGAAATGCCTCTCTCGAGGAGGTTGTCATGGCGGTGAGAACTCGTCAGGACGTCTTCTCCTGCGACACGGTGATTGATACCACACAGATCCTTCCCGCGAGCCGGATGGTGTCGAGCATCACGGGTTTCCCGGTTCAGCCCAATAAGGCCATCGTCGGGGCCAATGCATTCGCGCATGAAGCCGGCATCCACCAGGATGGTGTTCTGAAACAACGGGATACCTATGAGATTATGCGGGCTGAGGACGTGGGTTGGTCAGCAAATCAGATCGTGCTTGGCAAGCACTCAGGCAGAACCGCGTTTCGGAACCGGATGTCGGCGCTGGACATCGAGTTTGAGAGTGATGCCGAACTCAACGCAGCTTTTGGCCGATTTAAGGAGCTTGCGGACAAGAAGCACGATATCTTTGATGATGACCTGCAGATTTTGGCTGGAGAAGGCGCCGCGCCGCAGGAGCCAGAAGCTATCCGATTTGTCGGGCTGAAAACGACCTCCGAGACGGGTGGGGTGCCCGTTGCGGAACTGTCCCTGGAATATGACGGTGAGGCCCGCTCTAGCCGGGCTGAAGGGGATGGGCTGGTCGACGCGGCATTCAAGGCGGTTGAGGCGGTCGTGCCGGGAGCGCGAAATCTGGTCTTATATTCGGTCAACGCAATCACGGCCGGGTCTGATTCCCAAGGTGAGGTGAGCGTCAGGCTCCAGGAGGATGGCCGTATCGTGAACGGACAGGGCGCTGATACCGACATTGTCGTGGCATCGGTCAAGGCCTACATCAATGGAGTGAACAAACTTCAGGTCAGCCCCCAGCGTTTCAATCCGCAGAGCGGCGAGACCATCTAAATCGTCCGATGGATCGCTATGGACCTTATCTTCGGGAGATGGGGCTGGTCCGATGGCGTTTTGGTTCACAACACCCCGACATGGCTGGGCTTCGGTCGGATAGGGAGACTCTCTTTCGAGACGAGGGTGCGAATGCAGGGAGGCTCACTGCTCTCGCCCGAGAAGCCGATCGGTGTGAGCGCTGTGAACTCCATCGAACACGCACCAAGGTCGTATTTGGGTCGGGGAGTTTGGCCGTAAGCTGGCTTTTCGTCGGAGAAGCGCCCGGCGCAGAGGAGGACAAGCAGGGACTCCCATTCGTCGGCAGAGCGGGCGCTCTGTTGCGGTCGATGCTCATTAGCATCGGCCTGTCGCGAGAAGACGTCTATATTGCAAATGTGCTCAAGTGTCGGCCCCCAAGCAATCGGGACCCCCTCGGACAAGAGGTCCGCGAGTGTAGCCCTTTTCTTCACAGACAGATCGATCTGGTGCAGCCAGAAATCATCGTAGCCATGGGGCGTTTCGCAGCCCAGGTACTGCTCGATTCCAATGAGAGCCTAGGACAACTTCGCGGGCGTCCGCACAACTTTGGCGAGACCCTGATTCCTTTGGTCGTCACCTATCATCCGGCCTATCTTCTTCGCTCGCCGACCGCAAAGAGCAATACATGGGAAGATCTGTTGTTGGCCCGCTCCGTATTGGCCTAGGCGCAGGGAGCGTCTCTGATGCAGGGCGGGGCACGGATCGTCCGGATGCAGGAAGCCGACATTGATACCGTCGCCACTCTGGAAGGGGAAGTCTCACCGGCGCCCTGGAGTTCCGGAATTTTTAGGGACTGTCTTCGTGCTGAGTATGAGTGCTGGGTGGTACACGCCGAGAAGGTCTTTGGATACGTCATTTTTTCACTCGGGCCAGGGGAGGCGCATCTTTTGAACATCGCTATTTCGCCCGCTCGTCAACGCCGAGGGTTTGGTCGACAACTTCTCGCGAAGGTGGCGAGCATCGCCAGAGTGCAGGGCATGCAGCGTATTTTGCTTGAGGTGCGGCCCAGCAATCTGCGGGCCCGGGCGATCTACGAAAGAGCAGGGTTTGAATTCCTCAGTCTGCGCGAAAAGTACTATGGCCCACCAAATAAAGAGGATGCACTGGTCTATACGCTTTCACTCTGAGATGCCCGAGGAATGGGTTGAGCCATTGGCAGGGTAAAATAGGGGACATGCGACATAAGCGACACAGGATAGAGTCTTGAAGATCAAGAGGCTTTGGGTTGCCGGAGTCACGGAACGACCCAAGAGGGCTTCTTCTCTTGCCGTTGATGCTGGGGAAGAGATGACGCGCTGGTTTGAAACGCCCCTGGGCAAAACGCTTGCTCAGCTCACGTCGGACTCCGTCTCGCGACTCGTACCCCCCGGCTACTATCGCACCGGATTTCAGGAGGGACCCGCCCGCGTCGATCTTCTGCAACGAACGGAGCAGTCGGTTTCTGAGATTCTCCCTGGACAGTCCCGAGCTTTATTGGATCGGGAGCTCGCCGTGAGATGCCGCCCGGAGCAACTGCCGTTTGGTCCGAGGTCTATAGATTTGCTGGCGATTCCGTTTGTGCTCGAATTCTCGGCTGACCCCCACGCGGTCCTTCGGGAAGCGTACAGTGTTCTGGCCCCCGAGGGATGCCTGATAATCTGTGGATTCAATCGTTGGAGTGTGTGGGGACTTCGGCGGTTCCTAAAGAGAGGTGTCCGCCGGGCTCCGTGGAATGGACGGTTTCTTTCCATTCATCAGGTACAGGATTGGACCCGGCTGCTGGGGCTTGAATTGACCTCGGCAGAGTCAGTGTTCTATCGCCCCCCGGTCGGTCAGGCAGGATTGCTCGAACGGCTGAATTTCCTTGAGGCAGCAGGAGATCGTTGGTGGCCTTTGTTTTCGGGGGCGTACGTTGTCGTCGTCAAAAAAAGGGCATTCGGTCAGCCAAACGTGTTCGAGCCGGTTTCTGGGGCTCGTCGGCGCCCACAGAAACCCCTCGTCTCAGCGCTTCCGAAACACGCCGCCAAGGGAAGACTCACGGTGGTTCGAGAATGACGGGAAAGAGAGATATCGTGACGGTGTTTCCTGATGGGGCTTGTCGGGGCAATCCCGGGCCAGGAGGCTGGGGTGTGCTCATTTCCCACGATGGTGTCGACAAGGAGTTATTCGGTTCCGAGGCCCAGACCACTAACAATCGCATGGAGTTGCTGGCGGCGATCCATGGTCTTCGGGCCACCGAATCTGGTGCAACCGTCTCCGTTTATACGGATTCTCAATATGTCCGGAACGGTGTTACCCAGTGGATGGTTAACTGGAAAAAGAATGGATGGAAAACCGCAGCCCGAAAACCGGTGAAGAATCAGGACTTATGGCAACAGTTGGACGAGGTTGCTGGGGCGCGAGCGGTTGAATGGTATTGGGTTCGTGGCCACAGTGGACATCCGGGAAACGAAAGAGCGGATGCGTTGGCCAATCACGCGATCGATCGGCTGCTGACAGGTTAGTTGGGCAACAAGGAGAAAAGATATGGATCTGGTCGTTCTCGATACTGAAACGACGGGACTGGAAGTGTCCGAGGGTCACCGAGTTATCGAACTGGGTTGCGTGCTCTTGTCAAACCGCAAACATACCGAGACGCGATTTCATCACTACATCAACCCGGGAAGAGCGATCGACTCAGAGGCGCAGGAGGTGCATGGGATAAGCGAAGCATTCCTCGAAGGTAAGCCCACTTTTTCAGAAATCATGGGCGAGTTTTTGACTTTCGTGGAGGGGACAGAGTTGGTTATCCATAATGCCCCGTTTGATCTGGGGTTTTTGAATCGGGAGTTGGAGATTGCCGGTAACTCGCTGCGTCTGGAAGAGGTGTGCGAGGTGACCGATTCGCTGGTCCTGGCGAGGCAGATGCATCCAGGGCAGAGGAACAGTCTGGATGCGTTATGTAGACGGTACGAAGTGGATAACAGCGGACGGGAACTCCATGGGGCGTTGCTTGATGCAGAGATCCTGGCGGACGTCTATTTGGCAATGACCGGGGGCCAGACAGCCCTTGCGCTTGAAGGCGCGACCGAACTGAGCAAGAGCGCGGACTCCGGGAATACTCGCTTTACTGCCGATGTTAAATTCCCCGTTATTAGGGCTGATAAAAAAGAACTTAAAGAGCACCAGCGTTGGTTGGATCTGCTGGGACCTGATACACCCTGGCACGGGACGAATTAAGCGAAAAACGAATCAAAGCATTAGGGCGGCCTGACTCCGAAGATCCTCCCCAAAGAGGAAGGCGCCCTGAACTTAAACTGTTTCCCTCTAATTTGACGTACAACAGGTACTCACAGGAGTTCCCATGAGCGATAGCACTATCCATAAGGTTATGCCCGATTTTGCCGAGACCGCACATATCGATGGCGACCGCTACGAAAAAATGTACCAAAAGTCTATCTCGGACCCCGATGGGTTTTGGGCGGAGCAGGCGGACAGTTTCGTGGACTGGTTTTCGCCCTGGCATACGGTAAGCCACTGGAACTATCACACGGGTGAGATCAGATGGTTTGAGGGTGCCACTCTTAACGTTGCGCATAACTGTATCGACCGCCATCTACAAAGCCGCGCAGACCAGACTGCGATCATCTGGGAAGGGGATCATCCTTCCCAGGATGAGAAATTGACCTACCGGGAGTTGCACGAAGCGGTTTGCCGCTTCGCAAATGTCCTCAAGGACAGAGGCGTCGGCAAAGGAGACCGGGTATCAATCTATATGCCGATGATTCCTGAAGTCGCGGTTGCCATGCTCTCCTGCGCGAGAATTGGCGCAGTGCATTCCGTTGTCTTTGGGGGCTTCTCTCCCGACGCCCTGCGGGATCGAATACTGGACTCAGATTGTCGCGTGGTAATCACGGCTGATGAAGGCCCGCGTGGCGGCAAGAATGTACCCCTTAAGGCCAATGTCGAAAAGGCTCTGGAGGGATGTCCTGAGGTCCACACGACCATCGTCGTTCGCAGAACCGGAAACGATGTTCCTTCGGGTGGTGATCGGGATGTCTGGTACCACGAGGCGGTTGCCACTGTTTCGGCGGAGTGCGAACCCGAACCGATGGACGCGGAAGATCCGTTGTTTATCCTTTACACCTCTGGGTCTACGGGAAAGCCAAAAGGTGTCCTGCACACTACAGGGGGGTATCAACTATATACGGCGATTACTCATCGATACGTATTTGATTACCAGGACGGTGATATTTATTGGTGTTCGGCAGATGTCGGCTGGATTACCGGACACAGTTATATCCTCTACGGGCCGCTCGCCAACGGTGCAACGACGCTGATGTTTGAAGGAGTCCCGACTTATCCCGACGCGTCCCGATTTTGGCAAGTCGTGGACAAGCACCAGGTCAATATTTTCTACACCGCCCCTACGGCGATTCGGGCGCTGATGAGCCAGGGAGATAACTATGTAACAAGAACTCGACGTTCCAGCCTAAAGGTTCTAGGCACGGTTGGCGAGCCCATCAATCCGGATGTGTGGGAGTGGTATTTTCGAATCGTGGGAGAAGGTCGCTGCAGTATTGTAGATACCTGGTTTCAGACCGAGACTGGCGGAATTCTGATTACCCCGCTGCCGGGGGCGACTGATCTTAAGCCGGGTTCAGCGACACGACCCTTCTTTGGGGTTGTGCCGGCATTGCTGGATGCCGACGGCAATCAACTTGACGGCGCGGCTTCGGGCAACCTCGTCATCACGGGTTCATGGCCCGGCCAGATGCGAACGGTATACGGGGATCACGATCGTTTCGTGCAGACCTATTTTTCAGCTTACCCTGGTTTCTATATGACTGGGGATGGCGCCCGGCGTGACGAAGATGGCTATTACTGGATCACGGGCAGAGTGGATGATGTTATCAATGTCTCTGGCCACAGGATGGGAACCGCCGAGGTAGAGAGCGCCCTTGTGCTGCATGCGCAGATTGCCGAAGCCGCGGTTGTGGGTTATCCGCATGAAATTAAAGGTCAGGGGATTTACGCCTACGTCACGCCTATGGCAGGAGTTGAGCCAAGCGATGAGTTGCGGGCAGAACTGATTGCCCTCGTTCGCAAGGAAATTGGACCGATTGCCAGCCCCGATGTGATTCAGTGGGCGCCGGGGCTGCCAAAAACACGTTCGGGGAAAATCATGCGCCGAATTCTCCGAAAAATAGCGGCCAACGAACTCGATAATCTGGGGGATACATCTACGCTGGCGGAACCGGCGGTGGTTAACGAGCTGATCGAGAACCGTGCCGCGGGGTAGCCGTCGGCGGTGAATTGTCCCAGAGTGCGGCTTGCGATAGTCCTAGCCGGCCTTTAGAATCCTGGTCCCGCAGCGCCAAGGCGCGTGCTCCTTGCTCCACCAAATCCCTGGGGGGCTTTAAACCGAATGGAGAGTGGAATGCGACATTACGAGATCGTTTTTCTGGTCCATCCAGACCAAAGTGAACAAGTCGGCGCAATGGTCGACAAATACCGTAGTCTGATCGAGGGCAGTGGGGGTCACGTTCACCGATTTGAAGATTGGGGACGGCGCCATTTGGCCTACAACATCGGCAAGGTGCACAAAGCGCACTACGTCCTTCTGAATATTGAATGCGACCAGGCGACGATTGATGAAATCACGAGCATGTTCAAGTTCAGTGACGCGGTCCTCCGGAATCTAATTATTCGCCGTGATAGCGCTGTCACCGAGGCTTCCCCACTTGCCGATGATCACTCAGACGAGGACGAAGAAGAGACTTCCTCAGTAACGTCTGAGCCAAGGCCAACGGAAGAAAAAGCGGGTGTTGTGGCGTCAGCCTCCAGCGGGGCGGAACCTGAGGAGGAGGCATCCTCATCGTCGGCTGCGACGACTGCCAGTACTACACCGGAGAGTGAGACTACGGACGCAGGCGCCGAAACCAACTCGGATGGAACAGATGGCACTGAAAACAAAGAGGAGAAGTCCGCATGAACCGCATGAATAAGCGAAGAAAATACTGCAGGTTCACTGCGCTGGGAGTGGATAAGATTGACTATAAAGATCTAGACACGTTAAAGGCCTACATCACAGAAACCGGAAAGATTATGGCCAGCCGGAACACGGGCACGAAAGCACGATATCAACGTCAACTGGCAACGGCCATCAAACGAGCTCGGTTCCTCGCTTTGTTGCCGTATACCGATCAACATTGAGGAGTAAGCCATGGAATTGATTCTTCTTGAAAAGATTCAGAACCTGGGCGACCTGGGAGATATCGTAAACGTCAAGTCCGGGTATGGACGAAATTACCTTATCCCTCAGGGCAAAGCTATGCCTGCGAGCGCGGATGCCAAAGAGGAAGTCAAAGCCCGCCGGCGACAGTTGGCGAAGTTGGACTCTGAGCGTCGCGACGCGGCAGAAGCGAAGTCTGCGTTGCTTCCAGAGCGTCTCACCGTAAAACGCCTGGTGGCTGAAGAGGGCAAGTTGTTTGGGTCAGTCAGTCCGGTCGACATTGCCGAGTTGCTGCAAGCCGCTGACATTGCGGTGCAGCGTTCTGAAGTTTCGATGCCCGAGGGGCCGATTAAAACGACGGGCGAACACTCTGTAGCTTTGATTCTTCATCCCGAGGTCCAGGCTTCGGTGCTGATCGTCGTCGAACCAGAGAATGAGGTCGCGAGCGCTTCGGAGGCAACTGGGCCAGTTGACGGCGCATCTGAGGGAGAAGGGATACCTGGAGACCCGGAAGCGACGGTGGATTCCGCGCCGAGCGGCGGTTAACTTGATTACTCCGGGGTTCGATTTTTGAGGCCCGCGGGGTGCTTAATCATCGAGTAAGGTCGTCGCTGTCTTTGCAGTGCGGCCTTGTCTAGAATAGGTGCTCTCGCTGCAAACGAAATCCGATAGCGTCGCCTCATCGTCATGGCTCAGACATCGCCAACCCTAAGTGCAGTTACCGGCATGACGCGGGTACCTCCTCAGGCCCAGGAGGCAGAACAGTCGGTCCTGGGGGGACTCCTGGTGGACTCCCGCAAATGGGACGAAGTCGCCGAGGCTGTTCGCGCAGAGGATTTCTATACTCGAGCCCATCGGGAAATTTTCTCTGCAATTCATGCACTGCATGGGTCAAGCCAGGCCGTCGATGTCGTCACCACGTCGGAATGGCTAAAGAATAATGGCACCCTGGAGCCCGCTGGCGGGCTGGCCTATCTTGGAGAATTGGCCAACCGGACGCCGGGGACAACCAATCTCAAGGCCTATGCCCAAATCGTTCGCGAGCGCTCGATCTTGCGCTCCCTGATTGCCGCCGCGAGCGATATTTCTGAAAAGGCTTATCAACCTGAAGGTCTCGATATTACTGCATTACTCGACCATGCTGAGAAAGCGGTGTTTGAGATCTCAGACGCAGATAGACGCGGGTCATTTGGGTTTAAGGCAATTCAGGGGTTACTGTCCCAGGCAGTTGACCGTATAGAACAACTGTTTCAATCCAAGGGTGGCGTTACCGGAGTTGCGAGCGGCTTTCATGATCTTGATGCTCTGACCTCTGGCCTGCAGGAAGCCGACCTGGTTGTTATCGCGGGTCGGCCATCAATGGGAAAGACCTCTCTCGCTATGAATCTCGCGGAGAACGCGGCGGTGGGTTCGAAATTGCCGGTGGCAGTGTTCAGTATGGAGATGCCGGGCCACCAATTGGCAATGCGGATGCTCGCTTCCTTAGGCCGGATAAATGCCCACCGTGTCAGGACAGGCCAGTTACAACCAGAAGACTGGCCGCGCCTGACGTCTGCGATGGGATTGCTCGATGAAGCGCCGATTTTCGTGGACGATACTCCGGCGCTGACCCCGATGGAATTAAGGTCCCGAATACGCCGGTTGGTCCGCGAGCATGGCGACCTTGGTCTTGTAATCGTGGACTATCTCCAACTGATGCAGACCGGTGACAATAGCGAGAATAGGGCGGTCGAGGTGGCCAACATCACTCGGTCGTTGAAAGTCATCGCCAAAGAGTCTGGGGTCCCCGTGGTTGTACTCTCCCAGTTGAACCGCGGCCTTGAACAGCGACCGAACAAACGCCCCATCATGTCAGATCTCAGGGAGTCTGGGGCGATTGAGCAGGACGCAGACGTCATTCTATTCATCTATCGGGATGAGGTTTATAACGAAGACAGTCCCGAAAAAGGCACAGCAGAGATTATCGTAGCCAAACAGCGTAATGGGCCTATCGGCACGGTCCGTCTCACCTTTCTTGGAGAATACACTCGCTTCGAGAGTTACACGCCCGCCTTCGAAGATCAGGGATTTTGAGCCTGGGATTGAGGGGTGCGAAAGGTCTTTCCTGACCCGGGATCCTGAATCTGAAGTTGGCGAGTCTCCTTGTGTTAGCCTAGCTTATCCATGGCAAAAGCCCGTACTAACACCTCGTATCTTTGCAGCCGCTGCGGCACGAAGAGTCATAAGTGGGTGGGACAGTGCAGTAGTTGCGGTTCCTGGAATACCCTTGACCTTGTCACTGCAACTGGGGTGACCCCAGGCTTGTCGAGTGGCCGTGTGACTCCCGCCCGACTCACCGACGTCGTGACAAAAAACTACGACCGCTATCAGACGGGATTGTCGGAACTTGATCGGGTTCTGGGTGGCGGACTTGTTCCCGGTTCTGTTGTCCTGCTTGGCGGAGAACCTGGAATCGGCAAGAGCACCCTTGCCCTGCAGGCCCTGGGGTGTCTTTCCCGCACGCACGAGACCCTCTACGTCAGTGCTGAAGAGTCTCTGGAACAATTGGCGCTGCGTTACCAGCGGCTGGGCTTGAGTACCCAGGAATTGACGGCACTTTGCGATGGGCAGTTAGAAACCCTGATCGCTGAACTGGAGAGGAAGTCGTACGGGGTACTGGTGGTTGACTCAATTCAAACCCTGCGGACACAAGAACTCGAGTCCAGCCCTGGAAGCGTAGGCCAGGTCCGGCAATGCGCGGATCGACTGGCGGTCGAGGCAAAACGTAGAGGCATTGCAATAATCCTGATCGGGCACGTGACCAAGGAGGGCGCGTTGGCCGGCCCCAAAACCCTAGAGCATCTTGTAGACACTGTGCTGTATTTTGAAGGGGATACCACCAGTCGATTCAGACTGGTGCGGGCCTGGAAAAATCGGTTCGGTTCTGTGAATGAGGTCGGCGTTTTTGCCATGGAGGCCGTCGGACTCAAACCTGTCAAAAACCCCTCTGCCATATTTCTTTCCGGAACCCAGATTGAGTCGCCAGGGGCAGCTATCTTTGTGAGTCAGGACGGATCAAGACCGATGTTGGTCGAGGTGCAGGCATTGGTAGACCAAAGTTCCTTAGGCAATCCCCGACGACTGAGTGTGGGATATGAAACCCACCGATTGAACATGCTTCTTGCGATTCTGCACCGCCACGCCGGGATCAGTCTTTTGGATCAGGATGTCTTTGTTAATGTTGCGGGGGGTTTGCGCGTTATCGAAACAGGAGCTGATCTGGCCGTGGCAGCGGCAATTATTTCTAGTTTCTCCAACAAGCCCATTGACCGAAGAACTGTCTTTTTTGGTGAGCTCGGACTTTCAGGCGAGGTGAGGCCCGTACCGAGAGGAGAGGAGAGGGTGGCGGAGTCGGCGAAATTAGGGTTTTCGCGTTTGGTGATTCCTGCCGCGAACAAGCTGGAGTCACGTAAGGTGGTCGAAGGCCTGACTGTAGTGGCGCTGCGAAGCGCCGTTGAATTGAACTCAGTCGTACGGGAGCAAGGAGGCTAGGGGAGACTCTTTTTGCCCACCCGAAACCAGCGGGTACGCACCCGGGACTATCAGACATCTCTTAATAGCTCATTGATGCCGACTTTTGCACGGGTCTTTTCGTCCACCTGCTTCACAATGACCGCGCAATAGAGACTGTGGCTACCATCTTTGGCTGGAATGGATCCAGAGACGACGACCGATCCGGCTGGCACTCGGCCGTAGGTGATCTCTCCTGTCTCCCGATGAAGAATCCGGGTACTTTGACCGATATACACTCCCATTGAGAGAACTGAGCCGCGCTCCACAATCACGCCCTCGACGACCTCACTGCGCGCTCCGATAAAACAATCGTCCTCGATGATTGTGGGGGAAGCCTGCAGCGGCTCCAGGACTCCACCAATGCCAACCCCGCCAGAGAGATGCACGTTCTTCCCGATTTGCGCACAGGATCCGACCGTAGCCCACGTGTCTACCATCGTCCCGTCATCGACATATGCGCCGATATTGACATAACTGGGCATCAAGACCACCCTCTGGCCAAGGTATACCCCGCGACGGACCATGGCCGGCGGAACCACCCGATAACCGCCTGAAACAAAATCTGAGAGCGCAAAACCATCGAACTTACCGGGCACTTTGTCAAAATAGCGGGTATCACCGCTCTCAATGACCTGGTTGTCCTGAAGCAGAAAAGAGAGCAGCACTGCCTTTTTAGCCCATTCATTTACTGTCCAGCCCTGGGCGCCCGGTTCCGCGACACGGAGAGTTCCGGAATTCAACTGAGCAAGGGTGTCGTCGACCGCTTCGCGCAAACCGGACCTATCGGCCAGCTCGGGCTCTGCGCGGTTTTCGAAAGCGGTTTCAATAATGTCTTTTGCGTTAGGCATAGAGGGCTCCTATATCGCGATGCGGGAGAGGGTGTTTGTTATCAGGGTAACGCCGATCGAATCTGATCCGCGACCAATTCACGCTGAGCGGTGTCCTTGACGGGAAAGCCATCCCGGTCGGTCACATAAAAAATATCCTCAGCGCGTGCACCAAAGGTGCCAACCTTTGCGTTGGCGAGGTGTATTTTGCAGGAAAGCAGAGCCTTTGCAACCTGCAACAAGAGTCCAGGACGGTCCTGAGCCACCACCTCCATCACGGTTGGGCCATCGTCTGCCTCCGAGTCTGAGAACTGTACCGTGGTCTCGATGGGGAAATGTTTTAATGCCCTGGGGACTCTTACGCGCCGGGCTGGGGGCTCCCAATCCCTGGTGAGGAGATTTGCCCGAAGTTGTTCGGTGACCACATTAGACTGAAGCATCTGTGCCGTTTCGTTGTCGGTGGTTAGGATCACAAAGATCATGATTACAAGATTTGACGAAAGGCGATGGACCCTTGCATCTACGATGTTCAGGTTCAATCGATCCAGACCCGCAGTGACTCGACAAAGCAGGTCCTCCGAGTCGGGGCAACAGAAAAGGAACCGGGCGGTTCCCGACGACGCATCCGGCCGGTTTTCGATCAGAGGAAATTCAGCGGCACGTCTTGCGAGTAACAAGGTCGCGTGCCAAGCAATTTCTTCCGGGCTATTTCGCAAAAAATAGTCCTGATCAAACTGGCCCCACAACTGACTGGCCAGCGGCTGGGATTCATCACCGAGAATCCGGAGTGTTTCCTTTTGCACGTCTTTAATACGCTCATCGAGTTGAACTGACTTACCTTTTCCGCGGCGGAGCGCCTGACTGGTCGCGTGATACAGGTCCTGCAGCAATTTGGCTTTCCAGTCGTTCCACACTTTTGGGCTGGTGCCTCTCATGTCGGCGACTGTCAAAAGATAGAGGTTATCTAACCGTTCCTGATCGCCCACCTCGGCGGCGAATTGATCGATAACATCCGGATCAGAGATGTCCTGGCGTTGTGCAACCCAGGACATCCGCAGATGAGTCCGCACCAGCCAGGCAACAAACTTCATGTCGTAGTGGCTAAGATCATGAGCGCGGCAGAAACGCAATGCGTCACGCTCACCCAGGGTGGAATGGTCGCCTCCGCGACCCTTTGCGATATCGTGGAAAAGTGCCGCCAGATACAGTCGATGTTTTTTGAACAATCCCTGCATGAGCCGGCTGCAGTCAGGTAGCTCGTGGTCGTGTCTCGGAAGATCCATCCTTCGAAGGTTCCGCAATACGAACAACAGATGTGCATCCACAGTGTAAGCATGAAATAGATCATGCTGCATTTGTCCGACCACCCGACCAAAAGCGGGGAGATAGGCCCCTAGAACGCCGTAGGCGTCCATCTTGCGCAACGCGCGGGTTTGACCGCTCGGTGATTTGAGTATTTCCATAAATAGGGATCGACAGCGGATATCGCGCCTGAAGCTGCCATTGATCAGTTTCAAATGTTTCCTGATCAGTCGGACAGTGTCTCCCCGAAAATCACGGACATCGGTCTCCTGAATGAGGAGTAGAAAAGCTTCCAGCAGGGCAAACGGCTGGCGCTTAAAGACATTGGGATTGACGACCTCCAATAGGCCATCAACGGATCGAAAACGACGATTGATGGGTGTGACTTGTCTTTTGCTCGTCGTCAGAATTGCTTCTTCAAAATGCTGGAGCAGAATCTCGTTAAGCACCCGAAGTTTCTTTACCGTCTGAAAATAGCGTTTCATCAGTTTTTCTACCGCGAGTTGGGCGCCATCGCGATAACCGAATTCGGAAGCGATCTCCCGCTGATAGTCAAAGAGCAGGCGGTCCTCGCTTCTGCCGGTCAAAAGATGCAAGCCATTACGCAGCCGCCACAGCAGTTCCCTGCCGCTGAGAAGTTCGCGCACTTCCCCAGCGGTCAGAAATCCTTCAACGGAGAGTTTCTCAAGGTCTGGAGTACCGAAATATCGATGCCCGACCCATTGGATCGTCTGAATGTCGCGTAACCCCCCAGGTCCCTCTTTCACGTGGGGCTCCAGGTTATAGGCTGTTTCCCCGTACCGCTGGTGACGTTGAAATTGTTCCTGGCGTTTGGCTTCAAAAAACTTTCGCGGCGTCCACATGCGTTCGGGCGAAACCCTGGTGGCAAGTCTGTCCAGCAGGGTTGCGTCCCCAGAGAGGTGGCGGGCCTCCATCAGGTTAGTGACGACCGTAATATCGCTGCGGGCCTGACTCACACACTCCTGAAGGGTTCGGGTACTGTGGCCGACTTGCAGTCCGACATCCCAAAGGAATCGTATAAAGTCCTCGATCTTGGCAGACTCCCGCTCAGAGCCATCCCGGGCTCTTAGGATCAAGAGATCGATATCTGAACCGGGGTGCAACTCCTGGCGGCCATAGCCTCCTACCGCAATCAGGGCAATTCGGGAAGGAGTGGATCGCCCCGCTACAAGGCGGCTCCAGAGGGAAGAGAGCATTTTGTCGATGAAGTCACTGTGTGATCTCAATAAGCGGCCTGGACGAATCTTGGCGGCGTGTGCGGCGAGCATACTCGCTCTGGCCTCTGCCAAGCGGACACGGCACTGTTCCATGGAGCCCGCGGCTTTCTCGTCAAAGCGCAGTCTCAACGCGCGCTGGGGCATGTCTAGATCCTCGGGTCTGAGTCCAGCCGCATCAGGCGATGCCAGTCAACACTTCAACCCCGGTGTCAGTCACAGCCAGCGTGTGCTCCCATTGAGCACTCAAGGAATGGTCCTTGGTGACCACCGTCCAGCCGTCAGAGAGGAGGCGGGTTTGGGCTTTTCCTGCATTGACCATCGGCTCAATAGTGAATGTCATTCCTGGGACGATCTCAATACCTTGCCCGTGAGTGCCGTAATGCAAAACCTGTGGATCTTCGTGGAAACCCCGCCCGATCCCGTGTCCGCAGTACTCTCGGACCACCGAGAAACCTTTGGATTGCGCATAGTTCTGAATAATCGCACCAATATCCCCCAGATGCGCCCCCGGCCTGACGACGGAGATGCCCAGTTCGAGACACTCTTTGGTCGTCTCCATGAGTCGCTGCGCCAATATGGGCGGCTTCCCGACGGGATACATACGGCTTGCGTCACCATGGAATCCATCCTTGATGACGGTAATATCGATATTGACGATGTCACCATTTTTCAGGCGTTTATCTCCCGGGATTCCATGACAGACGACATGATTAACGCTGGTGCAGATCGACTTTGGGAACCCCCGATAGTTAAGCGGGGCGGGAACCGCCTCGAGAGAATTCACAATATAGTCATGGCAGATCTCGTCAAGTTCTCCAGTGGTTACCCCGGGTTTAACATGTGGTCCAATCATGTCCAGGACTGACCGCGTTAGTTGCCCGGCGGTCCGCATTCGGGAAAGATCATCGTCGGTTTTTAGTTGTATAGCCATTAGACTCCTGCTTGGTGATCTCGCATTTTAGACGAATCAACGTAGCCAACCCGGCAAGAAACGCTAGGGCGAGCCTGCAAGTTCGGGCTGGCAAGTCCGAGGGTACTAGAGTAGAATACCGCGCCCTAATCCTGGTGCAGTCCCCACATCGAACGTCCGGGTGCCAGACGGAGTTTTGTCTGGTCGGCGTTTACGGCTGCACTGAACAATAACCCAAATAGGAGCAAAAAATGACTGACGTTTCCATGCGCCAGATGTTAGAGGCGGGCGTGCACTTTGGCCATCAGACTCGGTTTTGGTCTCCGAAAATGGCTCCCTACATTTTTGGTGCGCGGAACAAGATCCATATTATTAACCTCGAGCGAACCCTGCCGATGTTTCGGGATTCGCTTAACTTCCTTGGAAGTATCGCTGCAGACCGGGGGAAGATTCTTTTCGTCGGCACGAAGCGCCAGGCGGGCAAGGTAGTCCGGGAGCAGGCTCAGCGGTGTAATTGCCCTTACGTAGACCATCGCTGGTTGGGGGGAATGTTGACCAATTTCAAGACTGTTAAAAACTCGATCGCTCGTTTGGTCGAACTGGATGAGATGGTCTCTATCGGTGCAACGACGGGTCTGACAAAAAAAGAAACCCTGATGCTCGAGCGTGAGCGGGCCAAATTGGACCGCAGCCTGTCCGGCATCCGCGATATGAAAGGCTTACCGGATGCGTTGTTTGTCATCGACGTAGATCATGAGCGCATTGCCGTTTCTGAAGCGAGGAAGTTGGGTATCCCCGTGGTCGGAGTGTGCGATACGAACAGTTCCCCGGAAGGAATTGATTATCTTATCCCTGGCAACGACGACGCGATCCGTGCTATCCGCCTTTATCTTCAAGAAGCAGCTGATGCCGTCCTCGAGGCACGCTCGGCCGCTTCTCCCGTCCTTCAGGGTGATGCCGACGATTATGTCGAGGTGTCTGACGCCTCGCAGGATTCCGCCACTGACTCGGGGGTGAGTGCCGAAACTGCACCGCCTGGTACCAATCCGGGCACAACTCCTAATGAGCCTGCGTCGACTGGCGCGGCGGAAGCTAACGGATCAACGTCTGCGGGAGCGGGCGACACTGGCGGGTCAGATACTGGCGTAGAGACAAGCAACAGTGCTGACGCTGATTCGCCTAAAAGTTCTGCCAATTGAGCAGGCTGACTGAGTTCAATCTCTAGAGGAAAGAATATGCCAATCACAGCGAGCGAGGTTAAGGCCCTGCGTGATCGTACCGGTGCCGGAATGATGGAGTGCAAGAAAGCGCTGACCGAAACCAACGGAGACCTCGATGAAGCCATAGCGTTATTACGCAAGAAAGGGGCAGCGAGTGCCGAGAAGAAGTCTGGCCGGATTGCAGCAGAGGGAATCATAGAGTTGGGTATCAATCCTGATCGTTCGCTGGCCGTTCTCGTGGAACTCAATTGCGAGACAGATTTCGTCGCCAAGGATGATTCTTTCAAGAGTTTTGCTCGGGAGATTGCCGGGGCTGTGATGAACAGCCGGCCTGCATCTGTGGAAGATGCAGCCGATCTCGAATTAAACGGAGGGCAGTCTATTGAAGCTGCCCGCCAGGAACTTATCGCAAAGATTGGTGAGAATATTTCTTTACGCCGCTTTGAACTCATCGAGGGAGAGACAGGTACGTTAGCGGGATACGTTCATGGGTCAAGGATCGGGGTTGTGGTTCAACTAAATACCTCTTCGGCGGAAGAGGTCGGTCGTGATATCGCGATGCATATCGCAGCAAGCCGTCCACTTTGTATTGACGAAAGCGCAATGCCGGCGGAGGTTCTCCAGAAAGAACGGGATATTTATTCCGCACAGGCAGCAGAAAGCGGAAAGCCTGCTGAGATCGTGGAGAAGATGGTCTCAGGCCGGATAAGCAAATTTCTAAAAGAGAACACTCTGGTAGGGCAACCTTTTGTGAAGAACCCCGACGAAACGGTGGGCGACCTGCTCGCGACGCATGGCGCTGCCGTGCTTACGATGCACCGTTTCGAAGTGGGCGAAGGTTTGGAAAAACGCTCCGATGACTTTGTTGCCGAGGTTATGGCTCAGGCCCAAGGCGGTTAAATCATCATGGAAAACGGTAACGCGACGCCGAACCGTTTTCTCGTCAAATTCTCTGGCGAATATCTTGGGGGCGAAGGGGGCTCGGGTTTCAGTGCTAAACGTCTGGCGCAAGTCAGCCGGGAGTTGAAACAAGCCCAAAGCCATGCCAACGGTATCGCTGTCGTTGTGGGTGGCGGTAATTTGTTCCGCGGGGGCCGAGCGTTGCCGGAATTGATCGGTCGCGTCACCGGCGATCAGATTGGTATGCTTGCGACCGCTATGAACGCGTTGGCATTGCGCGACGCCTTCAGGGAGGTAGGGATGCGGACTGAGTCGGTATGCTCCTTTCCGGTCGGAGGGGTGCTTGCTCAATTTGAACCTGATGCTGCTCGGCGAGTGCTCGATCAGGGCTCGGTTTTGGTTCTAGCGGGCGGAACCGGGAACCCTTTTTTCACAACAGACACCACCGCCTGCCTGCGGGCGCTAGAACTGGGTGCCCAGACGGTGATCAAAGCCACGCGCGTGGATGGCGTTTATAGCGACGACCCGGAAAAAAACCCCAACGCCGTGCGTTATGATCACATCAGCTATGACTTCGCACTCTCTAACCGGCTAGCGGTAATGGATGCGACCGCATTTACGTTATGTCGAGAAAACGAGCTATCCGTTCGGGTCATTGACCTCGGAATCGACGGCAATCTTCAGAGCGCGATCAAGGGAGAGACGGTAGGCACGTTGGTGGATGTTTCAGGAGGTAACTCATGATTGATGAAATTCTCAAGGACGCCCGGATTCGGATGCAGAAGAGCACAGAGTCTGTTGCGACAGAATTCTCCAGGATCCGAACAGGTCGTGCCAGTACTGCACTTTTGGACCATATCCAGGTTGAGTATTACGGAAATCCAGTTCCCATCGCGCAGGCCGCAACGGTAAGTGTGGGTGATGCAAGGACGCTGGTGATTCAGGCCTGGGAGAAGAACATGACTCCCGCTATTGAAAAAGCCGTCATCGAGTCAGACCTTGGGCTAAATCCTGTCACGGCAGGCGAAGTTATACGAATCCCGCTCCCGGCCCTGACTGAGGAGCGTCGAAAAGAGATGACGAAAGTGGTCAGGCAGGAAGGCGAAAACGGAAAAATTGCGATTCGTAATATCCGACGAGACGCATTGGGCGATCTTCGCGAACTGGTCAAAGAGAAGCTCATTGGCGAAGACGATGAGAAACGCGCGGAGACTCAGATGCAGGAATTGACCGATCAGTCGGTAGCCCAAATCGACCGTCTGGTCGACGAAAAAGAAGCCGAGGTGATGGAGGTCTGAGTTTAAGCATGCCTTCAGGGCTGGCACCGATAATCCCCGTGACCCTCAAGAAAGACGATTCCCCAGAAGATCTGCCGCAGCACCTCGCCATCATCATGGATGGCAACGGACGCTGGGCAAAAGCCGGGGGCCAAGCCCGGGTACAGGGCCATCGCCGCGGCGTCGACGCGGCTCGCCAGGCCACGACCCTGTGCGGTGAAGTCGGCATCCCTTACCTGACACTCTTTGCATTTAGTCGCGAGAACTGGCGCCGACCGGATGAGGAAGTCCACTTCCTCACCCAGTTGCTCGCGCTTTCCTTAGAAAAAGAATTAGGGCGTCTGCACGAGAATGGGGTGAAGCTTAATATTATCGGCGATCCGTCCTCTTTCGGGAGAAAGTTGGCCAAGACGATCGATAGTGCTGTAGATAAGACTTCGAATAATACAAACCTGACTCTCACCATAGCTCTCAACTATGGGGCCCGTCAGGAATTGTTGACCGCAGCCCGTCGGCTGGCGGAATCATGTGTAGCGAACGAACTCAGCCCGCAGGCAATCTCAGAATCGGATTTGGAGGGCGCGTTAGATACGCATGGACTGCCCGACCCCGATCTCCTTATCCGAACGGGAGGTGAAGTCCGGCTCAGCAACTTTTTGCTGTGGCAGCTCGCCTACACCGAGTTGTTCTTTACCGATGTATTGTGGCCGGACTTCAACGAGGCAATCTTTTGGGATGCCATAGCCGCCTATCAGCGCCGACAACGGAGGTTCGGCCGAATTGGCGAGCAAATAGAATCTCAGTCCGGGGGACGCTGATGTTAAGAACCAGGGTGCTTACCGGGTTAGTGCTCACGTCCCTCGCACTGCTGGCGTTATTCTTTCTCCCTACGATCGCCATTGCGGGGATCGCTGCTATCGTGGGATTCCTAGGAGCTCTCGAATGGGCAGATCTGCGGAGTCAGAGACCAAGCGCTGCTTTTCGTACAGCTTACGCGGCGCTCGTCGCGCTCGGCGTCGTGATCCTTTGGAAACTCTTTGAACACAATGTCGTCGCGGTCAGTGTTGTAGCGATCGGGTGGGTAGGACTGCTTGGGTGGGTCGCGAGCCTAGTCGTCAGAAAGACTGGGGCATCTTGTGCGCCGGGTCTGGTATTGGGGTTGTTCACATTAATCCCTGCATTATCTCTCTTGCCGTATATCCATGGACAATCCGACAACGGCGTACTGAAGCTACTCGCAGTGCTGTTGGTGGTCTGGGTGGGAGACATCGGCGCGTATTTCGGCGGGCGTCGCTTCGGCCGCTCGGCACTTGCTCCTATGATCAGTCCCGGGAAAACCTGGGAAGGGGCGTTGACAGGCTTTATTCTTGCGGTACCCATTAGCGCTTCGATTTTCATTCTGTTCGATGCTCCTGCCCATCCGGGAATCATCTTCTCCATGCTCGCAGTCACGGCGGTCGCGGCGGTTCTGGCCGACCTTTTTGAAAGCATCCTCAAGCGTAGCGCGGGGAAAAAAGACAGTGGGAACTTGTTGCCGGGGCACGGGGGTGTTCTGGATAGAGTCGATAGCCTTTTGGGCGCGGTCCCTATTTTCTCTGGATTAACGTTTCTGTTTTAAGATAATGCGTGTCAACTTATGACTGAGCAAATGGGTGTCGCCGTGCTTGGCGCAACTGGCTCCATCGGATCCAGCGCACTCGACGTGCTTCGATTGCATCGGGGCCAATATAAGGTGGTTAGCCTGACGGGGTGGAAACGGATATCAGCGCTCAAGCGGCTTTTGAGTGAGTTCACTCCTGCACAAATCGCCGCAGAACCCGAGTCTGGTTCCGTTGTTGAAACCAACGTTCTGGAGGGATGCGAGGGGAGTTGTTATCTCGGCGGTGAAGCGGGCCTCGTGGCGGCTGCGACCCACCCTGACGTGGATACGGTAATTGCGGGGGTTTCCGGTGCAGCGGGCCTGCAATCAACGCTAGCGGCTGTCGAGGCAGGAAAACGCGTCCTGATCGCCAACAAGGAGCCGCTCGTCATGTGCGGGCAGCTCCTGCGTGACGCGGCTTCGGGATCTGGCGCGTGTCTGATGCCGATCGACAGTGAGCACAACGCGATATTCCAGTGCTTACCGCTTGAATTACAACGAGATGTGACCTCGGGTCGCGGTATTGGCAGTCGGTCGGCAGGGGCTGGGGTGTCCCAGATAACGCTGACAGCGTCAGGGGGGCCGTTTTTGCGGACATCTGCGGCAGAGATTTCTAACGCAACCCCCGCACAAGCGCTCGCACATCCGACCTGGAACATGGGTCCAAAGATATCTGTAGATTCGGCCACGTTAATGAACAAAGGTCTTGAACTCATTGAAGCGTGTAGCTTGTTCGGTCTCGACGAGAGCCAAATCGACATCATTATCCATCCGCAGAGCGTGCTGCATTCCATGGTGGGGTTCAACGATGGGTCTCTTATTGGGCAGATGGGAAATCCCGATATGCGAATCCCTATTTCCTACGGCCTTGGCTATCCCGATAGAGTATCTTCTGGGATTGCAACAATGGATCTCGCTGAGATTGGCCAACTTGACTTCGAGCGGCCTGACCTTGAGCGCTTCCCAAGCCTCATACTGGCGAGGGAGGCAGCAAAATCAGGTCGGAGCGTACCCATTGCCCTGAACGCTGCAAATGAGATCGCCGTCGAGGCTTTTCTTGACCGTCGGATCGCTTTTGGAGAGATCCCCGAAGTGGTGGACCGTATTTTGCAAAACCACAAGCCGTCAGAGGCGTCCGATCTCGAGCAGGCAGTCGACATTGATCTGGAGGTACGGGCGCTGGCCAGCGAAATGATTCGTCGAGGGCTGTCGTCTTAGCCAAGTAGAATACGGTCTCATGGAAGTTCTCAATAACGCGCTGTTTTTCCTGATCGCCGTCGCAGTGTTGGTCAGCTTTCACGAATTCGGCCATTTCATAGTCGCCCGGTGGCTGGGCGTGCGCGTCCTCAAATTCTCGGTTGGATTCGGCAAAACCATTTGGCGCTGGCAAAAGGCGCCCACAGGAACCGAATATGCGGTCGGGGCGATTCCCCTGGGCGGTTACGTGCGGATGCTGGACGAACGCGAAGGAGAGGTCGCCATTGAAGAACGCGACCAAGCATTCAATCGCAAGCCGCTTTTAGCTCGGTCGCTGATCGTCTTGGCGGGCCCCGCCGCCAACCTGTTGTTGGCAATCGTACTTTATTGGCTTATCGGGATGATGGGTAGCAATGATCTGAAGCCCGTTGTCGGCTCGGTGGTCCCTGACAGCATTGCCGAGCAATCAGGATTCAAGCCCGGCGATCAACTGCTGTCTGTCGATGACAGGCCTATTCGTGGCTGGTCCGATCAACGCCTTTACCTGCTTGATCGGGCCGCAAACTCGGCGGAGTTGTTGTTTGTTGTCGATAGGCGGTCTTCGGGTCAGCAAACACTGTTAGTTTCTCTTGATCAGCGGGGGGAAGGGTTTTTCAATCCAGCCGTGCTCTCGAGCGTGATCGGTATCACACCAGACCTGCCGATTCCGGAGGCAAAAGTAGCTGGCCTGGTAAAGGGGGGGCCCGCGGATCGGGCGGGGATTCTCCAAGGTGATCGGATCTTGGCGATCAACGGCGTTCTCGTCGCGGATTGGGCCGATCTTGTGAGGAAGATTGCCACTGGATCCAGTCGGGAATTGAACCTCTCGCTTGATCGGGGTGGCACCACAGTCAGCATTCTGGTTGTCGCAGATTTCCAAACAGTGAGCGGCACAAGGATTCGGCGAATAGGAATCTATGGCCCAACTGATGTTGATCTCAGCGAACATACCACCCGGGTAGGGTACGGACCCATCGACGCGGCTGTGCGAGGACTGGAGACTACCTGGCTCATGTCGTCGTTAACTGTGCGCCTTTTCGGAAAGATGCTGACCGGCGGTGCTTCACGAGAACATTTGAGCGGACCGGTCTCAATTGCGAGATATGCCGGCCAATCCGCGAGTCTTGGTTTGACACAATTTCTGGCATTTCTCGCTGTTCTCAGTATCAGCCTAGGTATTATAAATTTGCTGCCGATCCCGGTGCTGGATGGTGGCCATCTGGTCTATTTTGCCGTGGAGGGACTCTTGGGACGGCCGCTCCCGGAAAAAGTGATGCTGTGGGGTCAGCAATTCGGGATCGTATTTATTGTGCTGTTGATGGGTCTGGCGTTTTATAATGACTTTTTGAGCCTGCTGTCATGAAAACACACATGAAGTTAGTCAAATCCTTCCTAAGAGGCTTTGCACCCCGGATGACAGGGTTAACCATGCTGGTTTTGTCTGCCACAGCGGTAGCGGATTTCGTCGTCGAAGACATCCGCGTGGACGGTGCGCAAAACATCGAGGTGGGTACGATCTTCAACTATCTGCCGATCAAGGTAGGGGACGTTGCAGATGAGGCGCTGATTAATCAGTCGATCAAGGCATTATTTGCCACCGGATTTTTCCAGGATGTGGAGATTCGGCGTCAAGAGGATATTCTGATTGTTGCGGTTTCCGAGCGGCCGGCGATCTCAGACGTCGAGTTCAGCGGCAATAAGGATATCGACGATGAATCGATCGAAAAAGCGCTGGCTCAGGTAGGGGTCACACAGGGCCGTATTTTTCGCGAACCGCTCCTGGAGCAGTTGGTTCAGGCGATTGAGGAGCAATATTTTGCCAAAGGCCGATATTCTGCAACGGTCGACGCAGTGGTTACCCCGGTCGACCTCAATCGGGTTTCTGTGTCTCTGACGATAGACGAAGGTCGCGTAGCGCGTATCCGAGAGATAAACATCGTTGGCAACGAGATATTCACGGATAAAGAACTGCTCTCCGAAATTTCGTTGGGAGAGGAGCGGTGGCACAGTTTCATCTCGCAGATTGGGCAGTATTCAAAAGAAGAGTTGCTTGCCAATTCGGAGACCTTGCGGAGTTTTTACCTCGACAGAGGGTACATGAATTTCGAATTACTCTCCTCTGATGTGACGATCAGCCAAAACAAGCAGGACATTTTTATTACTTTCGCGCTCCGGGAAGGGGAACTGTTTCGTGTCGGCAACATTGACGTTGAGGGCGGCGGGGGCTTTTCTGCCGAAGAGCTACTGGGGCTGATTAATATGCCGACTGGCAAGCCGTTCTCCCAGACGGACCTGGTTGCCTCACGATCGGCGATTGAGAGCAAGCTCGCCGACCATGGTTATGCGTTTGCCAACGTCAACGCTATTACCGAAATTGATGAGGCAGATTACCAGGTGGATTTTGTCTTCGCCGTGGATCCGGGCCCGCTCGTCTATGTGCGAAAGATAAACATCAGCGGCAACCAGACGACGCTTGATGAAGTAATCCGTCGAGAGATGCGTCAGCTTGAATCTTCTGTCTTTTCGGCAAAAAAACTGCGCCGCTCTCGTGAAAGAATCGCGCGTTTGGGATTCTTTGATGACGTCAATATTGATCTGACCTCGGTGCCGGGGTCCATTGATCAAGTGGATCTTTCCGTCTTCGTAAAAGAGCGGGCTACGGGCAACTTCATGTTCGGCGCCGGATATGAAGACTCGGATGGACTCTTCGTGTTGGCCGAAGTGCACCGGGGAAATCTTCTCGGTACGGGCCGAGAACTCAACGTAAAGGCTGAGTTATCAAAAGTTGAGCAGACTTTTGATATCGAATATCGAAATCCCTACCACACGGCAGAGGGCGTCAGTCGTGCTTTGTTTGTGAACCGTCAAAAGACCGATACAGATTCCGTCACAACGGCGGATTACACGTCAGAAACGACCGGTGGTGGTATCCGTTATAGCATCCCGATGTCCGAATACAACGCGCTTAGCCTCAGTGCTGCAATTGAGGACATCAGCCTTGCTTCGACCTCTTCGACGCCTCCTGAGTACCAGTCATTTATCGATCGCTACCCGGATAATCTTAATCTCAATCTTTCTACCGGATTTTCCAAAGACACCCGCGACAGTGTCTTCTTTCCACGACGTGGATTCTTTCGAAGGATAGCCGCAGAAATCGGCGTTCCAGCAAGTGATCTGGAGTACTACAAACTGTCTCTTCGGGCAAGTTGGTACCGTCAGTTGGTCGGCCGTCTCATTCTGAATCTGCGTGGAGACGTCGGATATGGTGACGGGTACGGCGACCTTGAGGAATTGCCGTTCTTCAAAAACTACTACGCCGGTGGCGCCAGTAGCGTCCGGGGCTTCGAAGCCCGCTCTCTAGGCCCGGTGAGCACCGGTGCGGACGGGGCACCACTGGGCGGCGGTATCCGGACTGTGGCGGGTGTCGAGATGTATTTTCCGGTGTTCGGGCTGCAAGATGATAACGATAAGCGCCTGAGCCTTTTCGCCGATGCAGGCCAGGTGTTCGCATCTAGCAGCGATTTTGACGTTGGGGATATTCGTTTTAGCGTTGGGGCAGGTTTTCACTGGTTTTCTCCTGTCGGTCCGATCTCTCTCACTATGGCTCAACCTCTCAACGACGAACCGGGCGATGACGTCAAACGTCTTCAGTTCACATTAGGCTCACTTCTGCGCTAGACGGACGGGCGCTGATTAGGACTTCGCATCATGAAAAGATTTTCCAGATCCTCTTTTTTTGCCAAGTTGGGCGGGATCGCAATGGTGGGGCTACTCGTTTCCGGACCCTCGGCCGCTCAGAGCGCTTCCAAAATTGGCTTTGTGGACCCCGTAAGGTTGATCGAACAGGCGCCGCAGGGGGTCACCGCGCTGGCTGCGCTCGAAGAGGAATTTCGATCCCGCGATCAGGGCCTAAAGTTGCGCCATGGCCAGATACAGGACATGGAGGCAGATCTTGAGAAGAACATTCTGATCATGGACGCGACCACCGCGCAGGCCCGCCAGCGTGAGATAGAGAACCTAAAGCGGCGACTGGCGCGAGATCAGCAAGAGGCGAGAGAGGATTACAATCTCCGTCGTAATGAAGAACTCGCTAGACTCCAGGCCCTGGTTCGTGAGGTGATCGTAGAGCTTGCCAGGGCGGGGGGCTATGACCTCGTCGTTGAACAAGCGGTATACGTAAGTGAAGCGGTGAATATCACAGACCTGGTTCTCGAACGACTGGCCCAACTTCCCTGAAACGCAAACTGTCTGATTAGCCGGCCAGAGAATTTCGACCATGCTCTGTCCTGGGTAGTAGGTGTGGAAACCGAAGAGAAAGAAATAGACATACACCGTATTCGGGAAATCCTCCCGCACCGTTATCCGTTTCTATTGATCGACCGGGTATTGGAGGTGGCGCCGGGTGAGCGCCTGCGCGCGTTGAAAAACGTGACGGCCAACGAACCTTTCTTCGACGGCCATTTTCCCCATAGGCCCGTGTTCCCCGGGGTCTTAATGCTGGAAAGTATCGCTCAGGCCTCTGCAATTCTCGTCAGTCTGATTATTGATGCGAAAGCGAGTCAGAAGAACGTGTATCTTTTTGCCGGTGTGGACAAGGCGCGATTCAAGGCGCCCGTTGAACCGGGAGATCAATTGATTATTGATGTCCAGCTGGAAACTCAGCGACGGGCCTTATGGAAGTGCTCAGGAACCATTTCTGTGTCGGGTAAGCTGGTGTGTTCATCCGATGTGCTCTTTACCCATAGGCCGATTGAGTGATTAGCGACCGGGCGGTCGTCGACCCTGGCGCCCATCTCGCAGAAGAAGTTGAGATTGGGCCGTTCTGCGTGATCGAGGGAGATGTGTCGATCGGACGGGGCACCCGAATCGGCTCGCACGTTGTTGTGCGTTCGGGCACCCAGATTGGCCGAGATAATCGAATCTATTCTTTTGCCTCTATCGGTGAAGATCCGCAGTTTGCAGGGTACGCTGGGGAACCCACCCGTCTGGAGATCGGCGATGCTAATGTCATCCGTGAATACGTTACCCTGAATCGCGGTTCAACTTCGGACAGAGGAACCGGCATCACCCGGATAGGCAGCAACAATTTTCTAATGGCGTATAGCCATATCGCCCATGACAGCACATTAGGAGATCACATCATTTTTGCGAACGGCGCCAGTCTAGCGGGTCACGTTGAAGTCGGTGATTTCGCAATCCTCGGCGGATTCACGCTCGTCCACCAGTTCTGTCGCGTGGGGTCACATTCGTTGACCGGAATAGGGACAGTCTGCCTGCAGGATGTCGCCCCCTATTTAATTGTCGCGGGCAGCCCGGCAAAGACGTATGGCATTAACGTCCGTGGACTCCGCCGCCGGGATTTCGGCGATGAAGTGATCGCAGAACTTCGTGAGGTTTACAAACAAAAATTTCGCGGGCGGAGCGTTTCGAATAGCGATCAGTCACCAAACGGCGGGCAAACGTCTTCGCCGGAAGCAGAGCAACTCTTCGAATTTCTGTCGCAATCACACCGGGGCGTAATTCGCTGAGGCCTGCTGGTGGCGCCGCGATTACGACTTGCCGTCGTTGCTGCTGAACCCTCCGGGGACCGTTTGGGAAGCGGCCTGGTTTCGGCTCTGCTGCGGCGCGCACCGTCTCTGGAATTGCGGGGGATCGGCGGCCCAGAATTGAGCCGGCTTGGGCTTCAGTCGGCCTGCGACATTCATGATCTATCTATCATGGGATTGGAGGATCTGTGGCGAAAACTACCCAATGCTCTCAAGATTCGAAATCGTCTCATTTCTGACTTTAGGCGCGACCCGCCTGACCTTTTTTTAGGGATCGACTCACCTGACTTCAATCTCAACCTCGAGCGGCGGTTGCGTAAATCAGGGATTCCAGTGATGCACCTTGTCAGTCCGACGGTTTGGGCGTGGAGGAGTTATCGGGTACGAAAGATCCGTAAAGCTGTTGACCGGATATTGGTCTTGTTCCCGTTTGAAAAAAGCTTTTATGAAAAACGCGGGGTGCCGGCTACATTTGTTGGGCATCCGGCGGCACGAGAGACTGCCAAATTGTCTAAAGAAGGGTCGAGAAAGCTTCTCGGACTCCCGCAAGACCAAAAGATTGTCTCTATTCTTCCGGGAAGTCGGGAGTCTGAAATCCGGCATTTGTCTTCGACGTTCGTCGGATCGATTCGACGGTTGACCGAGGCCGATCCGGCGCTGTCTTTTCTGATTCCGTTCGCGAGTGACAGAATCAAGCAGCAGTTTCTCAGTTTAGTTTCACTCGAAGGTCTTGCTCGACAGATTCGGCTGGTGGATGGACAGGCACGTGAGTGCCTTTCCGCCAGCGACGTAGCGCTGCTGGCGTCCGGAACGGCGGCGCTTGAGGCGGCGCTGGTTGGGTGTCCGATGGTGGTGGCTTATCGTGTCTCAGGACTTTCTTATCGATTTGCCCGAGCTTTAGCATCCACCCACATCGTGTCCATGCCTAACCATCTTATGCCCGAGCCACTCGTGCCGGAATTTCTACAAAAAGAGGCAACTGAGGAAAACCTTGTCCCGGCGGTACTGCAACTGCTCACGGACACTGAGGCGACAGACAGGATGCGGCACGCGCTTCTGGGGATTCAGGAGGTCCTGAACCTGGACACCAATGAACGAATCGTTGATACGATTTTGGATAGGGTGAAACGTCCGTGACCCGCAGGTCGACTTCGGGTCTCGCGGGCGTAGACGAGGCGGGGCGGGGTCCTCTTGCAGGTCCTGTGGTCGCTGCCGCCGTGATTCTGGGGACTGACTTTCAGTATCCAGGCCTAGCGGACTCAAAGAAGCTCTCCAGGCGCAAACGAGAAGAGGCAGACCTCGAGATAAGAAAGGGCGTGCGAGCCTGGTCGATAGGGCTGGCGAGCGTCTCAGAAATCGATCGATTCAATATCCACGCAGCCACGCTCATCGCGATGCGACGGGCTGCGTTGGGGCTACCGTTTGAACCCGAAAGGGTAATTATCGATGGAAAATTTACTCCGGATCTTCCGTGGCCAAGCACCGCACAACCTCGAGCGGATGCCACTGAGCCGACCGTATCAGCAGCATCGGTGTTGGCTAAAGTCTTTCGGGATCGCTATATGCGTGAATTGGATGAACAATTTCCGGAATATGGCTTTGGTCAGCATAAGGGGTATCCTACCCGTCTCCACCTGGAGGCCCTTGAGCATTTTGGGCCGAGCTTCGCCCATCGGTTTTCGTTTAGGCCTGTCCGTGAGGCTTTCCGACCACGAGGAAGACCTTGATTGATTTTAGAAATCGCACTTGAGTCGAAGTGTTCGTGAGAATGTCTTTTGTTCATTTAAACCTTCATACGGAATACTCCCTAGTGGATGGGATTGTTCGGATCGAAGAACTCGCCGAAGCGGCCGCGTCGGTCAACATGCCCGCCGTCGCCATGACTGACGTTTCCAATGTTTATGCCGCCATCAAGTTCTACCGAGCCTGTGTCAACGCCGGCATCAAGCCGCTCTTTGGTGTTCATCTTGATGTCTCGGATCGTGGCGCTGGTAAATCAGCTGGCCGAATTGGCCTCCTGTGCCGAAACAATCGAGGTTTTAAAGCGCTGAGTCATCTCTTGACCGACATCTATACCGAGCCGCGGTCAGCGCATACCCTCCTGGTTGAACGGGAGCGACTCCAAGCGATTGCCAAAGATCTTATCGGGCTCTCTGGGGGGATTGACGGGGACATTGGTCGATCTCTCATCGCCGGACATCCTGACAAGGCGTCAGAGCTTTTCAGGCAGTACTCGAAAATGTTTGAAGGAAACTTCTTCATCGAGCTTACCCGTAATAACCGCCCCGGCGAACATGAGTATGAGGCGCGGGCATTGGAGATCGCATCAAAGGAGGGGGGAGCTCTCGTCGCAACCAATGCGGTTCGTTTCCTCTCTGCTTCAGATTTTGAGGCTCATGAGATCAGGACTTGCATTCATCAGGGACGGGTACTAGACGACCCTCGTCGGCCTAGAGCCTTTACGACTGAGCAGTATCTGCGCACGCCTGACGAAATGGCAAAGACTTTCTCAGACTTGCCAAGCGCCATCGAGAACACAGTGGAGATTGCCAAGCGCTGCAATGTCTTTATCGATTTCGACACAACACACATGCCGTTATTCGAGAGCGCCGACGGCAAAAGCACCGAGCAAGCGTTAGAAGCCGAAGCGCAAAAAGGACTCCTCACCTACATCGGCGAGACCGGCGGGACAGCGGACAAGACTTATCAAGCAAGACTCGATTCTGAGATCGAGACGATTAGTCGTATGGGGTTTGCCGGTTATTTTTTGATCGTTGCCGATTTCGTACAATGGGCGCGAGACAATGGCGTTCCGGTGGGGCCGGGCAGGGGCTCCGGTGCCGGATCCCTTGTCGCATTCGCGCTAGGCATCACCCGTCTTGATCCGATCTCGCACGGCCTGCTCTTCGAGCGCTTCCTCAACCCGGAGCGTGTCTCATTACCGGACTTTGATATTGACTTCTGCATGGTCGGGAGAGACCGGGTGATCGAATATGTAAGCGATCGGTACGGATCTGAAAAAGTGGCTCAGATCATTACCTACAACACACTCGCGGCCCGAGCCGTGGTTCGCGATGTCGGGCGTGTTATGGGCATGCCCTACGGCTTCTGTGACACCCTGGCTAAGCTGGTACCGTTTGAGGTCGGTATGACGCTGGAAAAGGCCCTGGCGCAAGATGATGAACTGCGTCGCCGGTATCGCAACGAAGCAGAAGTGACCCAGCTGATTGACAATGGGCGACGCCTAGAGGGGATGCCGCGAAACGCCGGAAAACATGCAGGCGGGTTAGTCATTGCGCCAGCACCCATAGCTGAATTTTCTCCCCTGTATTGGGAGCCCGGGATGACCCAGGCCGTAACCCAGTTCGATAAGGATGATCTTGAGGCGATCGGCCTTGTTAAATTCGACTTTCTTGGGCTCCGAACGCTGACGGTAATCGACTGGGCAACGCGTCTGGTGAACGAGACGCGAGAGAAGAGAGGCGAGCCACCCATTGATCTCGAGTCATTAACCCCAGATGATTCAGACGTGTATCGCCTGATTTGTACTGGGAAGACGACCGCGCTATTCCAGTTGGAGTCGCGTGGCATGCAGGAACTGATCCAACGGCTGCAGCCGGACCGATTTGACGAACTTACGGCTCTGGTGGCCCTGTTCCGGCCTGGTCCTCTTCAATCGGGGATGGTGGACGACTTCATTAATCGCAAGCACGGCCGCGAGCCCGTTGCGTCTTTGCACGAGCAAATTGAGTCAATTTTGGAGCCCACTTACGGCGTGATTCTGTATCAGGAGCAGGTCATGGAGATCGCGCGGGAACTGTCGGGATTCAGCCTGGGATCGGCCGACCTTCTTCGAAGGGCTATGGGGAAAAAAAAGCCGGAGGAAATGGAGCGCCAACGACAATCCTTTATCGATGGCGCAAAGAAAAGGGGGATCGAAGAGTCAAGTGCGGCCCGTATCTTCGATCTGATCGAGAAGTTCGCCGGTTACGGATTTAACAAATCGCACTCCGCCGCGTACGCACTATTGAGCTACCAGACAGCCTGGTTGAAAAATTATTATCCGGCAGAGTTTATGTCGGCAGCCCTCTCCGCAGACATGGAACACACGGATAAAGTTGTCATACTGATTCGGGAGGCGAAGTCTATGGGCCTTAATATAAAACCCCCCGATATCAATCGTGGTGACCTCAGATTCTCAGTGGCGGAGGATGGCTCAATCATTTATGGTCTGGGCGCGATCAAAGGTGTGGGGGAGAAAGCGCTGGAAGATGTTCTAAAGGAACGGGAGCAGAGCGGCGGTTATCACAATCTCTTATCCTTTTGTCAGCGGATAGACTCTCAGAAGGTCAACAAGAAGACTCTGGAGGCGCTAATTCGGTCCGGCGCTCTGGACTCGTTTGGTGTAGACCGCGCTCACCTTGAATATCAACTGCCCCAGGCGCTGGATGCGGCAGGCCAACAGATCAGTAATGCCTCATCTGGACAAAATGACATGTTCGGCATCCCGTCAGTGGACGAGGTCGTACTTACAGTACCCCAAGAGAGCGAGTGGTCACCGCGCAAGCGCCTTGAGATGGAGCGCAATAGTCTTGGGTTTTATTTGACCAATCATCCGATTGAGCACCATAAGGCCGAGTTGAGGGCGATCGGGGCGGTTCGGATTGCCCAAACGCCCCACCAATCAGAGAAAGCTGTCATGCTCACAGGACTGATTCAGGATGTCAGAACCTTTCAGAACCGTAAAGGGGAAATGGCGGCATTTTTCAGACTGGATGATGGCACCGGTTACGCGGACATAAGCATTTCTCCGGCGCTATTTGCAGAGACGAGGAGCACCTTGGGCGCGAAAGGACTTGTACTGGTTAGGGGAGCAACTGGCACGGACGACCGCTCAGGGTTACTGGCTTTGAAAGCAGACGGTCTCTGGGCTTTAGAGGGTTTTCGCGCGGAACGCTTGGCAGAACTCAACATTACACTTCCCGATGCGCTCGATGCCCGTAACGCTGCTGATGAACTAAGATCGCTCCTTCGCCACTTTACCCCTGGACCAACGAATGTGGTGGTGAACTATAAAAATGCCGATGGAGATAGTCTGTCCATACGACTTGGAGAACAGTGGCGCTTGCGGCCCGAGCCAGAATTATTGGATAGCCTCGTGAACTTTGTTGGGGAGTCAGCCATTAAGTTCGGGTTTCGAGCGGTTAACACGAGAGGTCGATCCCGCGACACAAAGGCTGCTTGACCAACAGCGATATCGTCTTCAAGAGTAAACTAACCGCATGAGCAACTCGCTGGATTTCGAACAGCCAATTGTCGATCTTGAGGCCAAGATTGACGAGTTGCGCCGGGTCGACGTAGACGGGGCGCTCGACCTGCACCGCGAAATCGAACGCCTGGAGACCAAGAGTCGCAAGCTCACCCAGGAAATATTCTGCTCCCTTGACGCCTGGCAGATCACACAGTTGGCGCGTCACCCGCAACGTCCTCACGCCCTGGACTATATCTCTCGGGTTTTCTCAAATTTCCAGGAGTTATCTGGGGATCGGATGTACCGCGACGATCCAGCCGTCGTCGGCGGCCTGGCACGGATTGGCGGCAAAGGGGTAATGGTCATCGGGCACCAGAAAGGCCGGAATACAAAGGAAAAAGTCCGAAGAAATTTCGGGATGCCAAGCCCCGAAGGCTATCGCAAGGCTCAGCGACTGATGCGGATGGCCGAGAAGTTCAGACTGCCGGTCGTTACCCTAATTGACACTCCGGGTGCCTACCCCGGTATCGGGGCTGAGGAGCGTGGACAAAGTGAAGCCATTGCCCAGAGTATTGCGATGATGTCAGGGCTGAATGTACCGATTGTCTCGGCCGTCATCGGTGAAGGTGGCTCCGGCGGTGCGCTTGCGATTGGTGTCTGTGATCGCTTGGCGATGCTTCAGTTCGCAACCTATTCAGTTATCAGCCCAGAGGGTTGCGCATCCATCCTCTGGAAGAGTGCTGACAAAGCCCAAACAGCGGCGACGGCGATGAAAATTACTTCAGAGAGTCTTAAGCAGAACGGGCTTGTTGATATTGTGGTTCAGGAGCCATTGGGGGGTGCACACCGTGACCCCGATCAAATTGCCGAGCAACTGGGTGTTGTGATCCAAGAGCAACTCCACGCATTGGAGTCTCTGACGACCGAAGAATTGTTACGCCAGCGTGACACGAGGTTGCGCTCGTTTGGGCGATTCAAAGACGAGTCCTGATCGGACGGACGGGCTGCATCCGCTGCAGAGGGCAGTCTGGCGCGTGCTCGAACCTTACAAGAAGAGACGGATCAACGTTGCGTTTAGCGGCGGCAACGATTCCACAGCCTTACTCTCCGTGATTGCCTCCCTAAGAGAGTCCTTCGGTCTACGCGTCCGTGCATTGCACGTAAACCACGACTGGACCCCAGAGTCCTCGGTGTGGGAAACGCATTGCCAAAACTTCTGTCGTGACCTCGACGTACCGCTTAAGTCCTTTACGCTTAAATGGCGCGATGACTCTGGCATGCGAGGAGAAGTTGGCAAGTTCGGCGAAGCCAGATCAAGGGAGCAGCGATACCAATGGTTTGCCAGCGTCTGCGGGGGTAAAGATCTGTTGGTGACAGCCCATCACCTGGAGGACCAGGGCGAAACGTTGATCCTCAGATTGATGAGGGGATCTGCTATCCGAGGACTTGGCGCCATGCGGCCCGCGCAAAAGCTCTACGGCATGATGGTACTTAGACCTTTACTTGACGTGCCCAAGGAGCGATTGAAGGAATGGGTAACCGAGCACCACCTCGACATCGTCTGCGACGGCTCTAACTTCGATGAGACCTACAACAGAAATTTGCTCCGCCAGCGGGTCTTTCCGGTTCTCCAGTCTCGTTGGCCCAACACAGCCAAAGCGTTGGCCAGGAGTGCGGGGCACTTCCAGGAAGTGCAGTCGATTTTGGACAGCGTGGCCGCGGAAGATCTTGTTACATGCACAATGTCGGGTGGGGCAAACGTCCTCTGGGATCTGGGATCGGTCTCCAAGCCGAAACTCCTGCGACTTGATCATCCCCGTCTTTTGAATCTACTCCGGTACTGGGTTGATATAAACGGCCTTCAAGTGCCGTCGGAACGGGCGCTACGTGAATTTGTCCGACAACTTGAGTCTGGCGGTCAGACTGCCTCACCCGTGCTGAGGGTGGGATCGGCGAACTTCAGATGTTATCGTGACCGGATCTTTTTGGTTCCCGAGCCAATATGCGGCGAGCTGACCCCTTCAGAGGGGCAGGAGTGGCAGGGACCTGAATTATCCGTTCAAGGGCCGGATATCGTAGTGACGACCCGCTCAACTAAAACCCACGGGTTAAGTGCCGAACTTTTTCGAAAGGGGACCGTTGAGTTACGCTGGCGGAGGGGACAACAAACTGTAAGGCCCATAGGACGCGGCCGTCATCGGCGCTCCCTGCGAAAACTTCTTCAGGAATCTGATCTGCCGCCTTGGCAGCGAGAGAGGATTCCCTTGGTGTTCATTAATGGGCGGTTTGCGGCAATGCCGCAGGTGGTGGTGGACGAGTCCTGCAGGGCTGGATCTGACGAAGCCGCTATCGAGATACAGATCTGCGATCTGAGAAAAGAAGGGTGGCTAGAAAACGGTCCGTTGTAACAAAAAGACTCGTCTGCTATCCTAACCGGCCGTCGGGTGTCGTTGGCTTAAACAGCAATGACCGATTGCCAGGACCCACCGCCCGTATAGATCAATCTCGATCATAGGAAGCCATGTCCGACGGAATCTCCCCAAAATTTGCGTTCATCACAGGCGGCGTTGTCTCATCGCTCGGTAAAGGATTATCCGCCGCTTCGCTGGGTGCGCTGCTGGAAGCTCGGGGGTTGAAGGTCACTTTGGTGAAACTCGACCCGTACATCAACGTTGACCCAGGAACAATGAGCCCGTTCCAGCATGGAGAGGTTTTCGTCACCGACGATGGCGCGGAGACGGATCTTGACCTTGGGCATTACGAGCGGTTCGTTCGAACCCGAATGAGTCGGAAGAACAACTTTACTGCCGGACAGATCTACGAACGAGTTATCCGTAAGGAGCGTCGGGGAGATTTTCTAGGGGGAACGGTCCAGGTGATCCCTCACATCACCAATGAAATTAAAGAATCGGTTATTGCTGCAGGACAAGGGCATGATGTCTGCCTTGTAGAGATCGGGGGCACAGTCGGTGATATCGAGTCCCTCCCGTTTCTCGAAGCGATCCGCCAGATGCGTATTGAACAGGGAAGAGAGAACACAATTTTTCTTCATCTCACTCTGGTTCCAGCCCTTCACAAGGCAGGGGAAATCAAGACAAAGCCAACCCAGCATTCCGTGAAGGAGTTGCGCAGCATCGGAATTCAGCCAGACATTGTGCTTTGCCGGGCACATGATCCGCTGCCTGCCGATGCGCGTCGCAAGATTTCCCTGTTTACTAACGTGGATGAAGCCTCTGTTATCTCGGCCGAAGATGTCGACAATATTTACTCAATCCCGAGGCGCTATCATGAGCAGGGCCTGGACGGAGCCGTTGTCCGACATCTTGCGCTTGGCGGCGAGGAATCAAACCTGACTGAGTGGGATAATGTCGTTGAAGTGATGGGGTCACCTGAAGCTGAACTCACCATCGCCATGGTTGGAAAGTATGTCTCCCTTACAGAGTCTTATAAATCCCTATCGGAGGCAATCATCCATGCAGGGATCCAGAATCATGTTCGGCCAGTCGTGCAGTATGTTGACGCTGAAGAATTGACCAGCTTAGAAAAGGCCGCTGAGGTCCTTGCTGACGTTGATGCGGTGCTTGTACCCGGAGGCTTCGGCGCCCGCGGCACTGAGGGAATGATCAACGCGGTACGCTTTGCCCGCACTTCAGGCACCCCTTACCTTGGCATCTGTCTCGGCCTGCAGATTGCCGTGATTGAGTTCGCGCGTCACGTCGCCGGGATGAAAACGGCTAACAGTACCGAGTTTGATCAGGGAGGGGAATTCCCAGTAGTGGCATTGGTGACCGAGTGGACTGAAGGGGATGGCCAACGCAAGGAGCGCAGTGAGAGTGATGATCTAGGAGGCACTATGCGCCTTGGGGCGCAAGAGGCCCATCTTCGTCCTGACTCCCTGTGCGCTCGAATTTACGGACGGGAAACCATTTTCGAGCGGCATCGTCACCGCTATGAGGTAAATAATCATTATCGCTCGGGTCTAGAAGAGGCAGGTCTTCGTGTAGCAGGGCGTTCTGGAGATGATCTTGTCGAAATGGTCGAGATTCCCTCTCACCCGTGGTTTGTGGCTTGCCAGTTTCACCCGGAATTTAATTCGACCCCGCGTGATGGGCATCCGCTCTTCGCCGAATTCGTCGCCGCTGCACGAAAACACCAGGGCAACTCATCTGATCCGAGCTCGAATACGGCCGCAGCGTGAGTATTTTTAGTCATCGTAAAGGTTGGGAAGCATCGCTGTTTTTCATCACCGGGCCGTGTGTGATTGAAAGTCGAGACAATGCGCTTCGCACAGCCGACACGCTTGCTCGTATAGCGTCAGCTCTTGATGTTCTCTTGGTGTACAAATCCTCGTTTGATAAAGGTAACCGCTCTTCAGGGGATTCCTTTCGGGGCCCAGGACTGGACGCTGGACTCAAGATCCTGGAGGAAGTTCGGTCCGAAACGGGACTGCCGGTATTAACCGATGTTCACACACCAGAACAGGCGGTATTAGCCGGAGAGATTGTCGATATGCTGCAAACCCCAGCGTTTCTTTGTCGACAAACCGACCTTATTGTGGCCGCGGCGGCTACCGGTGTGCCCGTGAATATCAAGAAAGGCCAATTCATGGCGCCCCAGGAGATGCGCACGGTGGCAAAGAAGGCGAGTGCAGCCGGAGCCAGTAATTTATTCTTATGTGAACGGGGAACCACTTTTGGTTACCACAACCTGGTGGTCGACATGCGTTCGCTACAGGTGATGGCCTCACTCGGTTTTCCGGTAATTTTTGACGCTACACACTCGGTGCAGTTGCCAGGGGCTGGCGGAGACCGCTCTGACGGGCAGCGAGAGTTTGTTCCGTTGTTGGCGCGGGCGGCAGTCGCGGCAAGGGTCGCTGGCGTATTCATGGAAACGCACGTCGATCCGTCCAATGCGCTGAGTGATGGGCCGAACGCCTGGCCACTGGATAGACTACAACCTCTCCTTGAAGACCTGTTGAGGATTCACGAAGCCGCGAACCAATCGAGTCCTCAGGCGAGTTCGCCTTGATATACGTAGGCGATCAGCTCTCGTTGTCCAATGGCCATAAGTCTTTCTTGATAAGGCTAATCAGTAATTGCACTCATTTTTGGGCTGAAGTCGCCGTATCCTTAATCCTAGAAACATGAGAGATACCAGTCTATGAGCCACCCGTCCCCACTGGCTATTTCCCAGGTTCACGCGAGAGAGATTCTGGACTCGCGGGGGTTTCCAACGCTCGAGGCTGAGGTAACACTGCAAAGCGGTGTCGTCGGCCGCGCAGCGGTCCCTTCGGGAGCTTCCACCGGGAAACGCGAGGCCTTAGAACTCAGAGACGGCGAGCCGACGCGGTTCAATGGCAAAGGAGTCAGCAGGGCGGTCGCGAACGTCGATGGTGAGATTCAACAATGCCTGATGGGTCGAGACGCGTCGAATCAGCGTCAGGTCGATGAGGAGTTACTCGCTCTCGACGGTACTCTGAACAAGGAGCGCCTTGGTGCAAATGCTCTGCTCGCGGCCTCATTGGCAACGGTCAGAGCAGCGGCTCTCGGTCTTGGTCAGAGTCTGTACGACCACATCGGCACGCTTCACGGCAATTCGAATCCCGCGCGGCTTCCTGTTCCCCAGATGAACATCCTCAACGGAGGGGCGCATGCGGATAACAGCATAGATTTCCAGGAGTTTATGGTGCTTCCGGTTGGATCGAGCACTTTCCACGAGGCACTTCGATGCGGGGCTGAGATCTTCCATAAGTTGCGTTCGGAGTTGATAGCCCAAGGCCTACAGACCGCGGTGGGAGATGAAGGCGGATTCGCCCCAGACTTCCCCTCAAACGAAACTGCCCTGCAGGCGGTGCTTCATGCAGTGGAGCGGTCCGGCTACACGACTTCTCAGGACGTCTTCTTGGGTCTCGATTTAGCCAGTTCGGAGTTCTTCGCAGATGGCGAATATCGCCTGGAGTCTGAAAAAAACAGTTACACCAGCGGCCAGTTTATTGATTTGATTGTTGAGCTTGCCGGTCGAAATCCGATTCTTTCTCTGGAGGATCCCCTTGATGAGGATGACTGGGAGGGCTGGGTAGCACTCACACGAAAGTTGGGTCAGACCGTTCAATTAACGGGGGATGATCTTTTTGTCACGAATCCAGGCATTCTTCAGAAGGGAGTCGACCTGCAGGCGGCGAACTCAATTCTGATCAAGGTCAATCAGATTGGAACCTTGAGTGAGACGCTGGATGCGGTTGGGCTGGCACAGTCAAATGGGTATGCGGTCACGGTCTCGCACCGATCAGGGGAGACGGAAGACACGACTATTGCGGATCTGGCCGTAGGCGTCGGTGCTGATCAGATAAAAACCGGCTCGTTATGCAGGTCGGAGAGGACAGCCAAGTACAACCGTTTGCTTCGAATCGAGGAGGCACTCGGTGAGCGCGCGGACTATGCCGGCAAGCAAGCCTTTAAACAGCTGTAAGTGGTCCGAACAAACTGAGAGCTGGCTGTGCCCTACCTCAGGACGGTAATCTTCTGCCTGATCGGACTTGTGCTGGCTTTGCAATACGCGATGTGGTTCGGGAAAAGCAACGTGGTCGATCTGATCCATCTGCGGAATTCCGTCGACGAGTTGGAGCAGGAGAATCTTGCTCTTCGAGAGCGCAATAATCGACTCCATGCAGATGTCAATGAGATCAAGAATCGCGTTGAGGCCATTGAAGCGAGAGCACGCGAGCAACTGGGGCTTATCAAACCAGGGGAAACCTACTACCAGGTGGTGCTGCCCGACGACAATGCCCCGCCCGGTGACGAGGATTAGCGCTTAACCCGGCGCCTCTGCCGGGATCGGGTAGGGGAGAGTCGAGACGGTCAGCGGGATGTCTCCCCAGAAAAGACTCCCCGACCCGAGTGGGTTTACCACCTCCGTTGGGACCGCCGCTAACAGTTGGATTTCGCCGGGCGTGTCGGCGGCCGCGGCACAGATGACTACCCCGTCACGCCCAGATGTGGCGGTGGCGACCCTAATGTGGGTTCCGGGCTCAGGTCGTCCTGTGTGTTCGGCAATGGCTCGGATCATTCGCTGCTTTGGCTTGCCTCTGTAGCGAACGCGGGCAACGATCTCCTGACCGGGGTAACACCCCTTCTTGAAGCTTACGCCACCTACGAGATCCAGGTTAACCGACTGAGGGATTAAAACCTCGGAAAGTGGTCCACTAATGAGGGGTAATCCCAACTCTATACAGACTGTCTCGAAGGAGAGTGCACTTGAGGCTTCTTCGGTAGTGATTGCGTCAATCGTTGAAATATCTAGAAGAGTCTGAGGGGAGAATGAATCGGAGTGATCGTGCGACACATCTGCGCCACCTGCCCTGTTGTCGTGGAAAGCAAGCTGTTGGCCGCTCAGTAATTCAAACGAGACATCTGCACGCATCACATACATGCGAAGACGGGCAATAACACTATCCGCGAGTGACTCATGGGTGGATACTAAAAATTCATTCTCCCGCCTACAAACAAAAAAGACAGCCAATAAGCGGCCCTTGGGAGAACAATATCCGGACAGGGACCATCCCCCATTGGAAATCGCACAAATGTCGCTAGTGAACTGACTCTGCAGAAATACTTCGGCGTCATCGCCAAAGCAGCGGAAGACGGTTAACTCAGGAGCGGTATTTATCATACGCATCTATCAGCGCTTAGGGAGAAAGGGCAGGGGACACGCCACTACCGACAGCGTTTTCACTGCAACGTGCGATATTACGCCGCTGAAGGTCGATGGCGCAAACATCAAGGGCCTTGAAAACGAAAAAGAAGGCTTGCAGAATCAAGGTTGTTGCAATGCACAAAATGACAAGAAATGTGGAAACGCCTGCTGGGAAAAATCTGACTAATAGACCGCGGCCGCAGGAACAAGAGTTCCGCCAGGAATCGAGGGGCACGAAACCTCATGGACCTGATTCTTTGCCGGCCGATCCCTTATTGGATTCGAAATCGACTCGGCCCGATCCAACTCGCTACGGCGATTGGGAGATCAAAGGTCGTTGCATCGATTTCTAGCAAGATAGATTCGCTCAGGACACATCTCGGGCACTCAAATGTCGAACTCTCGCGCAAGGCCTATCTCACCGCACCTGCAGGTTTACCGCCCTCAGTTGACGAGCGTGTTGTCAATCATGCACCGGTTGACTGGCGTTTTTCTATCTGGCGTCACCGTGGTGCTGTCGCTGTGGCTCGTCAGCATAGCGCTTGGTGAAGCCGCGTATTCCCCTTTTGCCGTGCTGTGGGATAGTTGGATATCGACCCTGCTTATGGCTGGAGTC
>MDSX01059768.1_pt1 | contig 40752 bp, 37 predicted proteins | sample 811141 | NCBI WGS metagenome assembly MDSX01 (sample SAMN05326642, study PRJNA326480) | marine metagenome | isolation source: seawater | place: Atlantic Ocean: South East | collected 2010 | reverse complement strand
TATTGCTCAATAAGCTTATCAGGCTCTTGGTATCCAGCAAACATATCTTCGATATGTTTTTTTACTTTTTCTTGATCTACTTTTAACGCTTTATCCTCTATATATTTACTTATCAAGAGTCCTAATTTAACCCTTTTTTCAGCCATTTCAGTAAAATTTTCAGCTGGCGGCATGTCCTTTTCATCTTTTAGGCCCATCTGACGCATTGATTCTTTCTGCATATTTTTAACTTCATTATCTTTCATGCTTATAGGAACAGGTATATCATTTTTCTCTAATAAGCCTTGCATAACTTGATTTTTTATATCTTGATTGATTTTATGGCTCAATTCTCTCTTCATGTTTCGAGTTACGTCTTCTTTCAGCTTATCTATACTGCCATCTTCTATTCCAAATTCCTTGACAAATTCTTTATCAAGTTCAGGAAGCACCTCTTCTTCAAGACCGTTAACAGTTAGATCAAAATCAACTTTTTTTCCGGACAACTCATCAGAGTGATAATCTTTCGGAAACTTAACTTTAAAAGATTTTTTATCGCCCGGTTTTAATCCAAATAACGCTTTCTCAAAATCAGGAATCATCTGTTTTTCCCCAAGCACAACATTCACTGCTTTTCCTTCACCGCCCTCAAAAATCTCTCCATTTAGCTTTCCTATAAAATCAATATTAATTTGATTACCTTCAATACTTTTCGTATCAATTTTTTTCCATTTCCTTTTTTGTTTTCTCAATTTCTCTAGCATGCTATCTGTATCTTTTGGTGTTATTTTGACCTCAGGTCTACTAATTGAGATTTTGTCAAGATCGTTAAGTGTTATATCAGGCAGAATCTCGAACGAGGCCTCAAATCTAAGGTTATCGTTTTTACTTTCAATTGGCTTAATGTTTGGCGAGCTAACTGGATTATGATTTGATTTTTTTATGGCTTCAGTATATCCCTGTTCTATCAAATCAGAAATTGCATCCTGATAAGCCTCAGAACCATGATATTTTTTTAATACGCTCTTTGGGATTTTACCGGGTCTAAAGCCTTTAATCTTTGCTTTTCTTCCAATCGCAATTAATTTTGACTCTATCTTTTCGTCTAGAATTTTTTTTGGTATTTCAATCACCACACTTTTTTCTAACTCATTCGTGGTTGTCTTCTTTTTCATATTTAAATGCCTGCATTAAGATAGTTAGTTAGAAAATCATGAGTAGTTCTTAGATGGTGCGAAAGGAGAGAATCGAACTCTCACGGGTTACCCCACAGAAACCTAAATCCTGCGCGTCTACCAATTCCGCCACTTTCGCAATATTTAATTATTGATTTATATGAATCGATTATAACAATGATTTATCTAATCATGAGCTTTTTTTGTAAAAAAATATAAATTGCCGTTAAAAAAATGATTTGAATTATAAAGATTACCTCCCACAGCTCAGAGTGAAGATTTGTTCCAGAAAAATACAGGGATAATGGAATTATAGAGCTAATAAAAGCTATTCCTAATCCAGTTCCAGAATTAGAAACATTGTTTTTAAAGCCCTTTTTTATCAAATAATTATTAATAAAATTATGAAGATGAAGATTATCTGGACTTAATATAGACGCATTATTATATATCCTCAAAATTAGTGATCGAACTATTTCAAAACAAGGATAAATAAGAATTGAAGCAAGAAAGAAAACATTTACTTCATTTACAGAATAAATTTCAAGGCTCTTAAGTGCTACAAGAGCAGATAGTCCATATGCCCCAAAATCTCCAAGAAATATCCTGCCAGTACTGACATTAAATAGAATAAAAGTTATTAGGGTTGTAAGGATGGATAGATTAAAAATCGTATTATCAATATCGTAAGCGATAAGAAAAAAAGCAAAAAATATAGAGGCTAATAAACCGTTTGCCCCATCTGCGATATTACCTGCATTTATAAAACCACAAACCATGAATGATGTAAAAAGATATACAAAAATTTTATAATCGCTTAAGCCTAAAAATTGGAATACTTCTAAATTATATGGAATCAAAGCAGGCATAAAATATAAGCCTATAGTTATAATAATAAACATAATTATAAGTCTAGTGGTCGAGCTGTAACCTTGCCTGAAATCTTCAGCCAGGCCAATTAATCCGATGATTAGTGATAGAAAGGTGATTGAGTCTAATTCATTTTTGAAATTCTCAAGATTAAAATTTGAGATTATCTGTAAATTAATAATTACTCCAAATATTATTGAAAATGTAATTGCCAAGCCACCTAATCTTGAGTTACCAGAAGTTACTCCATGTTTATTATTTGGATCTCTTCCGAAATTTAATTCGGATAGAATGAATAACATTGTGAGCGCGATAAAACCATTTATGCCAGTTATTATGATTATTAGAAAATAAATTATGACTAAATCAAAACCAAATGAGGATTTTTCGGCATCTACAGACATTTACTAATCAGTCAAAAACTGTACTAAATGCTGCTATTGATGCAATACTCTGGAAGACAACCTGAGAAACTGTACTATATAAATTCAGTGGCGTTTGATAAGAAGACTTTATTGGTACGACTATTGTATCTCCTGCTTGAACATCATCACTCACTCTACTGAAACTGAAAAGTGTATTATTATCGCCTGCTTTATCAACTGATCCATTGGCTCTAATGATATATATTTCTTTCTTATTTCCTCTAGCTGTCATTCCAGCAGCAAGCTCGATATAGTCATCAATTTTATATGCTTCCTGCATTACAAAGCTTCCAGACCTTCTAACTTCTCCAACTACAGTAACAGCATTAGTGTATTTAGGAATTTCAAGAACATCTCCTGATTGCAATACAATATCTGCAGTATTATCACCACTGACTAGTCTCGGAAGATCAATTATGAGCCTACCATATATTTCTGAGGACATGAGGGCAGTTATACTGGCTTCCACCTCACTCGACGAAACAGAAAAATCTTCTGACTCTTTTGTCATTGATCTCGCTGCAGCATCTCTTCTGATTGTATCACTCAGAATTTTTAGCTGAGCCCTCTCTTTTTCTTTGATACTTTCTCTTGTAAAGATCGCTCCCTCGATAAAACTTTCATTAGTGAATCCTCCCGCTCTCATTAAAACGGAAGACAGTGTTTCATTTGGACTAATAAGATATTCACCAGGATAGAAAATCTCTCCTTTTAATGTGATTGAATCTCTTATATTCCAGTCTTTAATTCTTTTAACTCTTAATTGATCTCTACTTTTAACATAGTTCTCTGATAATTCATTTTTGCTTAACTCAGATAGAACTGTAGAAACAGAACCATTTTCATTAAGAGCAATACTTCTCAATTCAGCATTCTTATCAAAAGCATCATCTGAGTATCCTCCAGCCATTAGGATTAGATCATCATATGTTAGATTCTCAGTGAGAGGATAATCTCCAGGGACTTTTACTGCTCCACTAACAGATACAACTTGGACAGCTTCGTTTGAATCAGCTTGTTGTGATAATTTATTTATATATTGCTCTAAAAGGATTCTTCTCTTAGCATCATTTCTTTTTAGAAACTCAATTTCTTTCTGCTTTTGACTGATTAACTTATCTGCAGTTATATTATCTATTAATTCGAGGGGCTGGCCGTTATTGTAATTATTATTGATTCCTTCAATGTCATTGCCATCCTCATTGTCCGAATTCTCAATTTGACTATCATCATTAATAGCGAGAATCTCTATTTCATTTCCATCGCTCATATAAAATTCATAATCATTTAGTGAATCATCATTATGAGCTAACGAAAATATCAGTATCTCATCATTTGGTTTTAAAAGAGGATTTTCTTGTGACTCAGGATTAGAGATCGCTTCGTTTAATTTAAAAGATATTGGTTTTATTTTATAGCTATTTTCATCTTGTCTTCGGATTATTAAAGCAATACTTAAATCAACGTTATCAGTAAAATCTATATCTAAATTTTTCGCTAAATCAGTAAATTTTATTCCTTCGAACCATCCATAGTTTCCCGGGCGTTGGACTGCTCCTTTAAGAATAATACTATTTTTGGCTTTTGTATTTACTGAGGCAATCCTAACAATGTCGCCATTGAAGACATCCTCTCTCATATTATTATCGTTACTCAAATCAAAATTTAAAATTATAGGTAAATCTTCATCAGCTCTGTATCTTTCAACGAAGACTTGCTTTATGTAGCCTCTATCTGATAACCCTCCTGCTAGGTTAATTAGTTCAGAAATATCATCATCATTAAGTAATTCATATCTTCCAGGTCTCATAACTCCACCATCAATAATTGCAGATTTTTGAATAGGCGGGATAAATATTACATCACCTGACTTTAGCCTTATATCTTGAGTCATATCTCCTTCAGTTAATAATTTATATAAATCAAAATTGTGCTCCTTGTTACCACTCTTAATTTTAATATTTCTTACACTCCCAATTTCAGTAACTCCTCCACTCACAAATAATAATTGCGAAACAGAAGATAGAGCAGATACTGAGAACATGCCGGGTGTTTTTGACTCACCTGCCATAAAAACATTGATACTTCTTAATCTTCCAATTGAAATACTCGCTTGCACCCCAATCATTTGATTCTCTATTCTATTTAATATGTATTTCTCTGCATCCTCAAAAGTCATTCCTGCAAGACTGAAATCTCCTAACTTTGGAAAATTCACATTCCCATTTCTATCAATGGTTAATTCAAATTGAGTGTTTTCATTCCCAAACAAGAGTATTTTGAGTGAATCGCCAACTCCTAATCTATAATTATCAGGAACAGGAGCATTATCTACGGGAGCATAAGTTGATATCTCAGGATCAAATAAAAATTTACCATATACTGGTAAATTTTTTGCATCATCATATGTTCTCTCAAATATTGGAGTTTCAGCCCTAATAGACTCCCTTATTTTTTCTTCATTATTTTTTGACTCATTGATTTGTTTTTTTAACTCATTGTTAATTATCTGAGTTTCTAGTGAAGCACCTTTAGAACCAATCTCGTTTTTTACTGAGGAATCTATCGAACTAAAACTGTTTATATCGAAACCATATTGTTGCGCGAGTTGTTGTTGATCAGAAGCGGACATATTCTGAACTTGATTCATCAAAGATGGAGGTATGCTAGGGATTTGAGATTTCGTCTCAAGAGAATGAAAACATAGAACTATAATCAATAATATATTTTTATAATTTTTTGTCATTTTAAATTTCACGTTTTGTTAAATTAGACATCAATCAAATCTTATATCTTTATGCTCATTCATTCTCATAATGATAGGAGGATAATTGCTATTGACTTTAAACTTTAAGCCAACAATTTGTTCATTCTCATTTATTACAATCGAGTTTGTATAATTATAGTCATTTATCTTCTCATAACAAATTTGTTTCCATTCCCTGGTTTTGGAACTGACATACTCTAACCAGTCATCACATGTATCAGTCTCGTAAGCAAGGTTATTCACGAAATAAATTAAGCTTGAGCCATCTCTTTGGATATTCATTTTTGATTCATTTGGAAAAAGACCAGAAACTTCATTTATTTGTTTTCCGTCAAATCTTATAAATACCCCATCAAAATTTATAAAATATATATAATCTCTGTCATTAACAGCATATATATCTTTATCATCATTTTGCCATGTTAAAGTCCAATTAGGATCTAATTCCTGTTTTTGCCCGAAAAACTGATCTCTTAAATAAATATATTGAGGCGAATTGATACTACAACTTGAAATGAAAATTATTAAAAAGACCAATGAAATCCTATATGTATTCATTTTAATATCATTCTCTCTTTATTTTTTTCAATTGCATCGTACCTAACACTTCTTAAGTCAGACCACAACCGACCACTAAAATCATTCAATCTCTGGCCGCCATCCCTCTGGACAGACCGTAACCTTGTTGCAAAAGTTCTCTTGGAGTTTTGCCCGGTAAAAATATTGAAAGGAATTTTGAAAAATAATCCTTTGTCAAAACTTCCTTCTCCAAAATCACTAGATGAAACATCAGTAAATGAAGCAAAAGCACCTATTGAAAATCCATTATCGAATGTCCTTCTAATTTCAATTGTAGATCCTACATCTTTAGCTAAATATCTTCCTATATGAACAGCAATATCATAGTTATAATAGGGAAGAGCGTAATAAATGCTTATAAATCCTGTTGATGTTTTATAATCCATTAACTTGAAATTTCTCTCAAATCCTCTTTTTTGTAGGGAGTTAAGAGAGAATCCATATGCTAATCTTGATCGAAAAGGCATGTATAAAACTTCAACTCCAATTCCAGAATACATGTCTTCAAGAATACCGGCAAAAGATCTGTAGTATATTTCATCACTTAGGTTTCCTTTTTTCTCAAAATAGAGCGAATGAATTCCAGACTTACCGTAAACCAAATATTCATTTACATCGGACCTTACATGAGGAAGAACTGAATTTGACAGCCTATTGAGATTAAAGTTATTCCAAATATCAATGGCATAGCTGCCAATAAGTGTCCATCCTTTTCCAATATAGGTATTGCTATCAATTTTTAAAAATAACTGGCTCTTAAGTGGTTTATCGGGGTCAAAAAATTGGAATCTCGTTGCAATATTAGCAGTAAGATTAGTATGGCCTTTTCGAAAAACAGTGATATTGGTTGGATTTTCAATATTTCGTGATTTCAATATATTGATATTTGGTGATATTTTATTATTGAGTAATGTGGAACCTCTCATTCTTGAGTATGACAGCGTTAAAACTCTGGCGCCACTTTCATTAAGAATTATATTCAAATTTCTTACTTTTGCGGGAAGATGATACTCTGCCAGAGAAAGCACCCTATTTACTGCGTCAGCGGTTAAAATATAATTTCCATTTGAAATCTCTAATGATGCAATATTGCTCTCAAGATCAAGCTCTGCCTTCCTTAGTATTATTCCAGAATTTTCGAGATCATATAATATTCTGTCATACCAGGAATTAATATTTAGCTCATTTGCTCTGCTATCAGATTTATCAACATCAAAGAGTGACTTTGAGAAATTTGGTCTTTTCCAAGAGATATTTCTTTTGGTCCCTAATTTCGAAGCAATAGATAAACCGACTTGATTTTTTTGTTGGTAATTTAAACTAAAAATTAAGTTCTCAGATTGATACCATTTCATACCAAAACTGATCGGTGATGAGTCTTTTATAGTTCCTAGTCGTCTCTCACGTGCATAAGAGTCAGAGTTATATTCAACTATAAGTTCAGTATTTAATCTGTCAAATTTGTATGAAACACCGCCAAAAACACCAACTTTTTCTCCACTAAAAAAACTCGAAGATCTTAACTTTCCTCCATTATTGCCGCCTACTACCTCATCATTACCAAATCGACTATCAAATCTTTTGCTAATTTGTGACATTGGATTTTTAAAAGTATATCTTTCAGCCAATCTTCCCCATCCTAAACCTATATTGATGTCAAAGTTGGAAATTTTTTTTGAGGCTACAATATATTCACTTCCCCAGGTACCTGTACCGAGAAGATCACTTATTCCAAGAGCTAACTGAGGTGAATATCTTCCTTCATCTAATAGTTTTAATTTGACAGCATAGCTTCTATCATTTAAACCATCAGGATAAATTGAATTTCTATTAGGATTGTCTGGATTAAATATTGTGTATCTAAATGTTGTTTCTAACCATGGAAAAGCTTGATATGTAATATTCGCAGAATTAGCAATTTTTTGGCTACTGAATGAAAATTTCAAATCACCGTCATACATCATTCTTGCAGACGGAACATCAATTAGGCCGGATGTTCCTAAATCAGATCCAAAGCTATTAAGCGAAGTTAGTATAAATAATAAAAATAAATACTTGATATGCATAATAAATAAAATCAAAAAAAGGTGACAAGATGTCACCTATTTTTGTATTACTTAAGATCTAAGCCTAGTAGATACTACTGAGTTGTTGTCGTTGTAGTAGTAGTAGTAGTTGTTGTGTCAGATACTGTAGTATTTGTCGCAGAAGTTGTTGACGATGCAGTTGGTGCTGCTGATACTGCAGCAGGAGCAGAACTCGAACTATCGCCAAGGGCAACCAATAGGGCAGCACCTACGACACCTATAGCGACCGCAGTGCCTACAGACATACCACCTGCAGCGGCAGCACCAGAACTTTGAGCATTTGAAAAGGTGACTGGCGCAGTTGCCAATACAAGTGATGCTATCGCCGATATAATTATTTTTTTCATTTTATTTAACCCGTATTTAATTAAGTTTCGAATCTATTCATGTAAATTATAGCAACTATTCTATAGTAAAAACCAATTTATTTTCACAAAAAATAATTTTTTGTATGTAGATATGAATAAATTACTGGAATGATTGCAAAAAAGATCAATTAATTCAAGAGTTTTTTTGTAATTCTACTTAGTTATTATTAGTTAATTTTCTTTATTTTTCTTAAGTGCTCTCCCCTGAAATAATTCCAATTGGTGTCCTTAAACTAAACTTTACAGGCAAGAAGGGATATGAATTATCAAAAAAAATTGACATTGATCGTTTTTCACCATTAAAAGGCCATTTATTATTTTTGCTCCTGTCATCCTCAAATGAACCAATCATGTCTAATTTACATTCTATTAAAATTGTATTTTTTATTTTATTATCAATCATAGATTTAATGGTTTTCGAACTGACGATATACCTTCTTTTTCCATCATAAACTCGCATAGTCGTATCACAGTTTCCGTTTAGCTCAATTTGTCTAATAATATTTAATATCACGGAAAAAGGATCTAGGGATCCAATATCTTCTTTTAAATCGATCGAAATTGGCCTCTCTCCTTCATCATCGACAAATTCTATAATTTGAGGAAACGATTTTTTACTATACGAGATAATTTTAGTTTCCGGATTTCCTCGATCACTACCAGATAAACTATAAGTCCATTCATTTTTATTTTTGAAATCAAGAAAACCAACAGCTTTATATTTACGATATAATTTCAGAGCACCTACAGTTTCTATCGAGAATTTGGGATATCTATCATCTTTATCAGGGAAATTAATAACTAGTTGACTAACAGGCATGAATGACCATTTAAATATATATGACCTCTCGGAGGATTTAACCTGGAACGAAATTATTAACAGTATTATAAGGATAAATGATTTATTCATGAATAACGTTAGATAACAGATATCACATTGATGCTTTATTATTCGAGTATCAAATATATGTTCATCAGAAGGATTATTTTTGAAAACCTTCATATAGATCAGCTAAATCTCGATGACTAATTGATTTTGAACTTTTCTTTCCTAGAAAGAAAACTCCTGATGAAGAGTCATATAAAGATCTCTTGTCAGTGAATTTTTCAGCTATCTTAAATAATAGCATAAATGGAAAGCTAATTACTCTTGCAATATTTTTTGATCTAAAAAGAGACCATAAAAAATGTTTTATTGACCAATATAAAACTTCTCCAGTTCCACCATTTCCACCGATTAAAATAGAATTGAAATTTTTAAAAAGATACCTATGACCAAGAACAGTATATCTAGTAAAGTCAAAAGCACCCTCATGAACTTGCTGCATAAATGGAGTCTCTGCATAGACATAGCCATCAGCCTTCAAAACTCTGTATATCTCATCTACTACAACTTTAGGTTCAACTACATGCTCAAGAACTGCCTGTATCCAGACTCCATCAAAAGCAGAGCTTTTAAAAGGAAGATAATGGGCGTCGCAAACATATTGAACATTTTCACTGGCATATATATCAGTTAATGTAAGCGATATGTCTCTGTCACCATAAAGCTCGTTTGTGCCGCCTCCCTTCTCTCCAGAGCCAATGACCAAAATATCTGGACTTTTATTTAATTTTTTAATCAGTTTTAAAAATCTACTGCAATTATTAACTGTTTTTTTTGAGTCAACTTGTATAGACTTTTTTAGTTTATATAAAAAACTACTTTGATCAGATCTCTTAACTAGTGAACCCATTTTATTTGGATCAAAGACAGTATCTAGAGTTTTATTAGAAATGAGAATTGGTATACCTTCTATGATACTAAACCAATCATCTTGATCATTGTGAGGACACTCTAGATTCTGACATTTTATATTATTATCTTGAGACAATATAAGACTACTCTTACAGCGCGGACAGCTTAAATTAGAAAAGTTTATTTCATTCATAATTATGTATAAAAATTAATCCAAATAATGAATATTTAATTATTCTAATACAAGCAAGAAAGTAAATTAGACATATGATTAACAATAGGTCTAGGATTTAAAATAAGTGAATTATTAATATTATTATCTTCTTCTTCGTCAGCTTGATCTGATGCATTATTATTGTTACAAAATTGAATAAACTTAAAGCCTGAATTAATAGCAAAAATATGATCTGCTATGGAATCACCAACATAGTAGTAATCACGAAATTTCTTATTCTTATAGAATCGCTTCAATAGAACCGATGACTCTTTGTTGGGTTTTCCCATGGAAACATCATCACAACAAATCATATATTCAGGTTTTAGCTCAAATCGGTCTATAATATCTTTTGCAGTATACTGAGGTTTTGACGTTATAATTGACCAAGAAATTTCATTTTCCTCTATGTCATGTATCAACCCCCTTACCCCAGGAAAAAGTTTAATTTTGTCTACATTTTTTTTGTTATAATCAAAATACATTTTCTTTATACGCATTCTCTCATTCTTTAAATCTAGATTTTCACATATTTCATCAAAATCTAAACCTATATTATTTCGATACCTTTCCCAACCAATTTTTAAATTGAGATTTTTATTAACATTTTCCCAGCTACTTTTCATTAGAGGGAAACTATTAATTAATGTTCCATCGAGATCAAAACTAATATGGAAATTATTTTTCAAGCCTTATACCTCTCAAATATTTTATCTTTTTTCATTAATCTTAATGCTTTTTCATAATCTTGCTGATTGTCAACCGCCGTTGAATCTCCAAACTCTTCAAATGTTCCAATTCTTAATCCCAATTCCAAAGCTCTCAAAAGTTCTATACTCTCGATTTCCTCTAGTTTGGTCGGACCTGCATGATGAAATTTTTTTAGTGCTTTAACCTTGAATCCAATAATACTGAGATGTTTCTTGTAATCTGTTTCGCTTGTGAATGGATAAGGTATATTTTTTCTGCTCATAAATAGTATTCTGTTGTTACTACTTACAATTTTCACTCGGTTAAAATCCTCTTGGCCAAAAATTTTTATGTATGGAACAACAATATCATAATCATTTTTTGCTAAGAAATTTGCCACATTATCTATTGCAGCTGGATCTATGAGAGGCTCGTCACCTTGAATATCAATAATGAAATCTTTCTCTTCAATCCCAATCATTTCTGATGCCTCTGCAATTCTCTCAGTTCCATTAATGCATTTTTCACTTGTTAAACAACAAGGTATTGCGTATTCAAGGCAGACATTGACAATCTTATAGCTGTCGGTACATACGATCACCTCATCAAGAGTTTTTGATAATTGCGCACGTTTTGCAACATGAACTATCATTGGCATACCCCAAAAATCCAATAAAGGTTTACCTGGTAATCGGCTGCTTTCCATTCTAGCTGGTATGAGACCGTAATGTTTCAATCTAGATCTCCGTTATGAAGGAAAATACTGATGATATCTTTTTTTTTATAATACATCTTTAGTTTTTTACCTGAAATGAGTCAAGATGCAAATTTGAATTTGCCAAGGGATAAAAACCTGCACCTAAAATGAAAAGAAAAAGGGGTGAAAAGAAAAATACAGGTATAACAGAAAATATCATAAGCACAGAAATAACAAATATAACTATAAATCTATATTTCTCTCTTGAATTTAATTTTAGCCGTTCTAATTTCTTTTTGAATTTTTTATAAATCATAACAAGGCATATCAATGAAGGAATTAAAAGATATGAATCAAATGCAAGAGCAATCCCAGATGAATGCCCAGACATCTTAATATTATTTGGATCATAAAAATCCAGCGAGCTTGATAAGGCAGCTAGAAGCCCATCAGCTCCAAAAGTTGTAGCAAGATCAATCAACCTAATACCAAAACTAAATACTACACTATCTAAGCGATAGTTGATTTCAAGCATACCTGGGAAGAAAAAATAGTATAAGAAAAAAAGAAATAATAAAGTTAAAAGATTTTTTGCTGCAGAAGTCTTATGCATAGAATATCTTGAAAAGATCTCTGATAAATATAAAAAAAGAGCAACAAATAAAGTCAATTTACTCATGGAAATTACTACTGACATATTGACTACCAAATCACCTATATTCAGATTATTTCTTTTTCGAAGATGGAGATTTAAAACAAGTGCGAAAACAATAATAACAGAGAGTAAGTTGTTAGCAGGCATCAATCCACTAGGCCTTCCCTGCCCAATTTGATAATACAATTCATCAATATCAACAAACAAAGTCGGGTACTGAGTTATATTCTTGAAGGTACCAATTTCATTTAGATCAAGAATACTAAGGGTATGAGAATAATCGGTATTCCAATACATCAATACAGGTGAAACTCCTGACGTTTGCATAAGCATGATTGGAATACTAACAAGCAGGTAAAATATCAATGCCTTTCTTAGAATTTCCGGTCGGTTTGAATAAGCAATAAAACCAACCAAAAAAAATAAAAGACCTGATAGCACTGTATTTATGATCCCAAGCTCAGGAAGACTTAGTTCCGTGATTTTAGCTACAATCATCAATGGGATTATAAAAATTGCATATCTTGATAACTTTGTCGTCATTAAAAGAAAAAAACAAACAACTATAGAAAAATAGTAAAAATAGACGCCAATAGACCAATTATTCTGAGTCATAGTTACATTTAGTAACAAAAAAAGAGGTAGTAAGAATCTGGCTACGTGAATCATCTTTTAAATAATTTAACTCTCAAACTAAACAATAAAAATAAAAATCTAAATAAAAAATATCTCAATCTACTTTTTCCATTTTGGCGAATAAAGAGGAGCATCGCTCTAGTATAAAAGAATTGTTCCTTCAAAAAACTAAGTATCTCTGTCTTTTTAAATTTAATGAATTTTATTCTCACGAAAGCGCTATTTGCAATTAACAGTCTGATTCCATTTCTTGATAAAAGGAGACTGTGGAAGAGATCTTCTGCATATGCTTTTCCATGAAAAGGATAAAAGTTTTCTAAAATAAGATTATCTGTTCTATGTAATATGCAACCTCCAGGAATCCACTCAACAAAAATATCATCAACGAGATCATCAAGACCAAAATTAATAGCAGATCTTGATATTATTCCCTGCTTAAAACCATCCCCTCCATTTGCTACCCAATAAAGGGTTTTCAACTCAAAGCTGTTAAATTTGCTATACCGAAGTGATAAAAATGATTGGTGTTTTTTAGTGTCGGCATCAATAATCAGAGGTGCAACAGCTACATCTGAATTATTCTCAATTCTCTTCATCAGCTCTAATATGAGGTTTTTGTCCACAATCATGTCACTATCAAGTTGAAGTGTATATTTCGTTTTTGACTTAGAAAAACCAATAAATCTCTGAAGAACCTGACCCTTTCCGTCTACTGCAACAATTTCAACATTAGAAAACTGGTCTAAATTAATTTTGGAGATATTCTGGATCTCTTTGGGGATACAGACTAATATTTTTTCAGGAATCAGCGAGCCATTATTTAGAGCCTTTATAACCTTAGGTAATGATTCCTCTCCAATAGTTGGGATAACAACTGTGACTTCCTTTTTTTCCTTATTCATTGAAATTTTCTTTTTTAAGTTTTTCAATTTAAGAATTTTTTTCTCTATGGGTTTGACTTAAACGAAACCAGAGATGGTTCAAAGTCTTATCATTATTATTTATACTTAAGCGTCCTAATAAAAAATTTTCGTAATCTTCATTAATACCACTTACAGATGAGAAGAGTTTTTTCGCTTTTAAATACCTTAACAATTTAACATTATTTTTATCAAAGCAAGTATTGGGTTTACCATTTGTGAACGCAAAGAACCCTGTATATGAGGAAAGTTTCTTTAGCTCAATTTCGTTTAATTCATACTGATCTTCTAATTCATCAGATCTAAGAGCTTTGGCATTCCAATGGTCAAAAAAATGGTTCCCATAATTAACAATACTTTCCTGATCCCATTTTTCTAAGTCTTCTTGTGATGCAAGTTTTCCTTGATAAATATTTATTTTTTCTAGATCAATGTTACCGATTAACTTTAGTGCCTGTCTCATTATCTTTGGGTTAATATAAAGGTGATATGGTGGGATAATATTATTTTTTTTCATATGAGCATTGAAATAAGAATTATATTTATGGAGATAAGATATAAATGCTGACAACATAGGTGTTCTTTTAATTACTGGTTTCATATTTAGAAACATTAAAGCTGGTATCTCTTGATCTTTTAGAATGGGGAAAGCATTTTCAAATGCTCCTAAAAAACCATCATCAAATGTTATCATTGCAGCACGTTTTGGAATTTTTTTGTTATTATCCTTGATTGTCGATGGATCAATTATCTCGAAATTATTGTTGACCCATTTAATGTGATTATAAAACTGCTCTACTCTAAGTGATAAGCCGTGATCCTTGGTAAATTCACTAGGTTCTTCAGTGACATCATGAAAAGTAAATATTGTTAATCCGTTCTTAATCTTGTATTTCAGGATAGGATTAAATTTATTTAAGAAGCCAATAGATGACTTAACATAAGAATTCAATCTTTTGATTTCCCTATACATTATCAGAACTTCCTATAAAAAAAAGCATCTTCTTGAAACTCTCCCTGGTTCTCAAAAATTCTGAGGATTGAAAAAAAATTATCGGTACCCTTGATGTAGGAATAAAACCATTTAATAAAGAACTTAAGAAAGTTTTTGTATACAACTTCACCCAAAGATTATATTTTTTAACATCACAATTTGCTTTGTGATAAATCAAAATCCTTAATAGCGAGCATATATTAATGTCATTAGTATGCATCCACTCTGATATTATTGCTGTTTCGTGGCCGTGTTTTTCCTTTTTCACCCTCAAGGCAACCAATGCAATTAAATTACCATCCATTTTTATTGAAAAAATCCTGTAAAAATGGAGGGGATGATCCAAATATCTGTGCTTCCAGTATTTTGCATCTCTTATTAGAGAGAAGCCAGTATCAGGTTTAAGTCTGCTCCAAAGCTGATCAATTTCTTTATCAGGAGGCATTACCTCATAAATTTTTATACAATACAGACGCTTAAAAATTTTTATGAAAGATTTAAATACTATATCTTTAAATATCTTGAATATTGAAAAAGGAAGTAGCAACATTTTGAATAAACTTTTCTCTGTTTTATAAAGATCAAGGGAATAACGAGACATCGACCAATTCTTGTATTCAACCAAATCTGAAAAAGATAGTCTCTTTGTGTAACCTGGATATGAATTGCTATTTGGAGTGCCATAAACAAAATCAATGCCAACCTGCTCAGCCCTGAAAGTAATTTCAGAAATACATCTACCAAAAATACTCTTATTAATATATGCATTCGGATCACTACTAAGAAAACTAAGCTTTGCTGGTGATGCAATTCTTCTGTACTCCTTGGAAGAATATGTATCTCCTATTTCAGCACCTAAAACCTCCTTACCATTAAGAATAACTCGCTTCATTGTTAATGATACGGTTCCGATCACTTTTTCATCTATCATCATCACATGAAGAAATCCTCTTCCTGCTGGATTAATATCTGTTAATTTCCATTTCATATAATTAATTGACCAGATATTAGATCCTGAAGGTTCAAATTCATCCTTGAGAAAAACTACTGCTTTTTCTACATACTGCAATGTATCATCCCAATAGACGTCATAAGAATAGTTTGGATTGGCAGGATACATTATTAGAATTTGACGAGACCAACAAATTTTTCAGTGTAATCTTTTATATTATATTTAACGCCTAAACGCTTTCTAAATAATTTATAATCATCAATTAAACCATTGTTTTTTAACAAATTTAATACTTCGAATGAGGCAACACTGGAATAGAGGTTATCTGATTTTTTTACTGATTTATGAACATCATCAAGCATTACAATTCCACCAGATTTAATCAGCCTAAATGCATTTATGATATCTATCGCGACTACGGGGTAACCGTGTGCACCGTCTATCCAAATTAAATCAAATTTTCCAAGATCATAATCTGAAAGTCTTACAGAATTCATCTCAATAAACTTTATTTGCTCTGATTTTCTTAAAAGGTTGTCGCGTTCTTCAACAAATTTTTTGTGATATGATTCGCGATGATAACTTGATACATAGTCTGATGTATCCGATGGAAGGTCAATAGTAACAATTTCTGCTTGCGTGAATAATTTTGAGAGCAATAAAGCAGACTTGCCATCATAAGTTCCAATTTCCAATATTCTCTTATATTTCTGTTTAACAATTGATAGAGATCCCATGATAATAAGATGCTCAGAAAACATTCCTTCAGACTCGTCATAACCATGATTGAATATTTCACCACATACCTTATTCACTAAATCTTTGCCTGCCTTCCTATCAAGGTCAATATTTAAAAAGAGTCTCCTCTGCTCATTTATTAATTCACTTTGATAATTTTTTTTAGTTTTTAAAAAAATCTTAAATTTAACGAGAATTCTAAGAGGTATTCTTGATAGGTATCTTATAATTTTTCCTAAAAGTAGTATTTTTTTCTGAGGCATTTGAATATTATTTTTTGGTAAGTTTTATTCAAAGAGATCAATCTCTTTTTTTAATTATCATTGCAGGGACACCACCGGCAATATTATAGGATGGTATGTTTTTGGTAACCACAGAACCTGCAGCAATAATCGATCCGTCTCCTATTTTTACATCCTTTGTTATAACACAATTCGCTCCAATCCAAACATCATTTCCAATAATTATCTTACCTGGTACATGGCCTTGAAAAATAATTGGCTCATCAGTGGATGAATAATCATGGTCTGCAGCTCTTATCACTACATTCTGTCCAATCATAACATTATCACCGATGAGCACCTCACCATTATCTGAGCCAATCGTCGAATTAGAGTTCATTGCACAATTTCCACCAATACTCAGATAACCATTTCTTGCATATATTGAAGAGTTACGAGTAATCTTAAAATTCTTTCCAACTTTAATATTCTTTAATCCCTTTATTCTTACGCCTGTCTCAATGCATATTCCTTTGTCAATATCAGAGAAAATTGAGAAGAAAAATTTTCTTAAGATTTTCCCAAGTCTTCCAGGAATTATCATAAGCACTGCATTGATGTACTCCGAAAGCTCATCAAGAAGTGCATAAAGTATCCTTTCTACCAATTTTCTCTTTTTCATAATAGATACCCCTCTGAACTACCTTTCTTATTAATACTCGATCAATCCAAAAATCCTGATTCTCTAAAAAATTTTAAATATAACCCTAGAACCCTTCTTTTATTATGATTAGTTATAACCCATTTTTTAGCTTCAAGACATATTGCTTTTGCTGCTTCTGTTGGCGTTTCTATCGCTAATTCAAGTGATTTTAAGAGTGATTTTCTATCATATTTACAAAGAAACTTTTTCATTGACGGTGACACGCCATCCAGACAACCAGGAACGCTAGAAGTTATAGTAATGCATTCATATGCCTGAGCTTCCAGAAGAACCATGGGCAAGCCTTCTCCATAATTACTGGGAAATACAAAAAATGATGAGTCTTTAAATAGTAAGTTTTTATGATTATCATGAATAGGACCATGGTATCTAATATTATCTAAAGAGATATATTTATGAAATTTTTTTTCTTCATTACTATTTTTTTTTAAAGCAAGAATACCTGCGATATCAAGTGTTACATCTGGATATTTATTGAGTATCTCAGTAAAAGTTTCTAATAACAATAGGATACCCTTTTCAGGCACGATTCTGGAAATATAAAAAAAATTTTTCTTCTCATAGTTTTTTTTTATTTTTTTTTGATAATCATACTCATACGCTTCCGATGGAATCCTCAAAATATTCCTTGGTTTAAGCAATAACTCTAAAAATTTATGGTTCGATTCATTCATGCTTACTATGCCAGTTGAATTTTTTAAAGCATACCTGAATAATATCTGATAGATTGATTTAGCATTTTTAAGCTTATTAATCTCTCTACCCAAACCACTTATAACGGCAATATGCTTTATTAAGAATAACTTACTAATTAATCCTGTATATAGGTTTACTTTAGGTGAAAATGAGATAATGTGCGAAGGTCTGTATTTTATAACTATTAAAAATAATCTTATAAATACAATAATCTCAATTAATAAATTATTTCTTCTGGCAGCGTTTTTCCATAGAATTTCTGAGGAGTTATTTTTATTTTTACGGTCTCCTACAAAAAAGATTTTTTTAAATTTTGGTTCAAGGGCATTAAATAAATAGCCTCTTATATTAACATTCTGAATATTATCAGATGAAATAATGAAACAAGTTTTTTTTTCTGAATCAATCATGTCACCCTAGAGATATTAATAAGTAAGAAATTCAGTTTATTTTGCAATTTGAGACTTAAATAATTCTAACCATTTTTGAGTAGAAGAGATTTCATCAAACCCATCAGGAATTTTACAATTATCAGAAAGTTCTTTCCTTAAACTTTCATTTATCGATAGCTTAAGAATGGAATTGGAGAGAGATTTTATCCTATTTTGCATTCGTGTTTTTACAATTATCCCATTCTCATTATCTTTAATTATTCTCTTAATACCATTACACTCATTGAACCCTATAACAGGTAGACCATGTGAAATTGCCTCAGCTGCAACTAATCCAAAACCCTCAAATTTAGAGGGAATAACAAGAAATTTTGCCTTTAAATACTCCTCAGAGATATTCTTCTTACTTCCAGGAAGTTCAACTCGTTTTGACAAACCATAACGGTCTACTAAATTCATTAATGATGCTCTTAGTTCTCCATCGCCAATAATCCTAAGATTCCACTTTGGTATCTTATTCGCGATAATAGAAAACGCCCTAATTAATTCAGAATGATTCTTCTCAGGAGTTAATCTTCCTACTGACAATATTACATTTCCTGACTGATCGGTATCTACATCAGCACTTTCTCCATCACTGCTTATCAAAGGATTTAGGATAACTGTCATATTTTTCCTAACGGAACTTGGAAATGTATTCATAGTTATATCAGATATCACTATTATTTTTTTTTTCAAATAATGAAGAAAAATAAAGCAAAGATCTCTCAATGATTTTACCTTTAAAATATTCAAATGAACTATGTTCACTAGATATCATAGGCACTTTTATTTTTATCAGTGAGAACCATAAAAGCATATAAGAGCTGGAATTGAAGCCTACAATCAAATCAGGTTTGGTTTTTTTTACGTATCTTCTTATTTTAAATATTCTTCTCAAAAATTCTGATAGTTTTGTTCTTGTCTTTGTATGACCAATTTCCAGTCTATCCACTTTCACCTTATGATGAATATCATAAAAGAATTCATCGTCTGGGCCATCAAAAGTTGCTAATGTTACATCAGCTCCATAATTTTTTGCTAGATTTGATGTAAGCATCGCTATTACTCTCTCTGAGCCGCCGCCTCTAAGAGACATGGTTTTTATGAGAAATAGAATTTTCAATGATTTATAAATGAGAATTTTTAAACAAGTTATATTTTAGGAACCACATAATTTCTGCATCACCATATGGCCAAAAATAAAATGAACATCCTCTGATATCTGCATATCATCGATATTAGCCCAAATGGAGTGCTGTGCAATCTGCTTGAGTTTTCCTCCGCTGTAGCCGCAAAGACCAATTGTAACTGCCTGATTTTTATTAGCAAAATCTATTGCTCTGATCACATTCTCTGAATTACCACTTCCAGAAATACCTATGACAAGATCATCAGGTTGCAGAATATTCTTAAGTTGCTCTATAAACACATCCTCAAATGAGATATCGTTAGCATAAGACATAACTAATCCCATATTATCAACCAGGCTTCTACCTCTAAACTGTTTTTTCTTGTTCAAAAATAAGCTTTTATTCCAGTCATTTATAAAATGAAGCGCAGTTAATGAGCTACCGCCATTACCAAGGGTTATAATTTGACTGTTTCTTTGCCAAGCTTCTTCTACTAAATGAATCGCTTTGTCGATAGATTCAGTTTCAATGTTGTCGAGTATTTCAATCAATTTTGACAGATATTCAGCTGAAAATGACTTGCCAGATTTAATTTCCTTTTTCATGATTTTTCCTTTATTAAAATAAAGTCACATCTCATCATTATATATTATCGAGGTTCCAGATTTCTCAAAATTAATTGGGATGTGCTCAAGATCACTAAGAGTGCTGATAATTTCTTTATGATTTTCCTTATCTGCATAAAACATCAGAAAGCCACCTGCACCAGCGCCAAGAAGCTTTCCTCCTGAGGCACCGCTCAGTCTTGCATTTTGGTACCATATGTCAATTTTTGGGTTGCTGATGTTATCATTGATTTTTTTCTTAAGCATCCAATTCTCATGCAGGATTTCACCAAAATTGGAAATATTATTATTCTGAATTTGCGAAGAAAGCTCATAACATAATTTAACCATTTCCTTTACGATATCTTGCTTATTCTTTTGATCCATATCCTTTGATTGTTGAGAGAGAATAGACGAAGACTTCCTATTAATTCCTGTGTAAAAAACAACGATATTTTCCTCAATTTTTTTAATTATATCACTTGAACATTTGATACTATTTACAGACACCGAATCGTCTTCATTAAATTCAATTAGATTTAGACCGCCGAATACAGCTGCATACTGATCTTGTTTCCCAATTGGTTCATTGCATAAATCAATCTCTATATGACAGCTCAGTTCTGCTAGATCTTTTTTACTCAATGGGTTTTTTAGATAATAATGAAGGCCATTTAACAATCCCGAAATAAAGGAACTTGAAGAACCCAGCCCAGTTCCTTTTGATGGAATATCAGCGATAGTTGTGATTTCAAGCCCCTCATGAATTCCAAGGTATTTTAAAGATGCTTTGACTAAAGGATGTTCTAAATCTTCAATTTTTGAAACCTCTTCATTTTTTGAATACCCAACTCTAATTCCATTATCAAATTTTTTATTTATATTGACATAAATATATTTATTAATTGAAGTGCTTAGAACAGCTCCTCCAAAATTTTTGTAAAAACTTCTTAGATCGCTTCCCCCTCCTGCAAAGCTCATTCTGAGCGGTGTTTTTGTGATTATCATATCTCAGTTTTTATAAGATTATAGTTTTATATTGATATCTGCGATCTTTTGTGATTTTCTTATGATCGGATGCTCATCTTGATCTCTTTCTGAATATAACACCTCAATTTGATCATCATAGTAACCTCTTCTCCTATATTCATTAAAAAATCTTTCAACCCTATGCTTTTCTTGTAGTTCCAGAGAAATGGCAATCTTTCTGTTCGAGGGAACTATTTCAGATAAAAGAAGCGATATTGTACCTTCGATTATAATAATAGCATCTTTTTTGATATGAATTGTCTCTTTATAGAGATGTCTTCTTTTGCTTAATTTATCGTAAATTGGGCAATCTAAGAGAATATCTTCAGATCGTTTTAGCAATTTATTTATTATATTCTTTATCTCAATTAGATCGTATCTTCCGATAACAGTTTTGCCCCTTTCATTCTCATTTAAGAGCCATCTATCCAAGGAAATTACCACTGAGTCCAAATTTCGACTTGTAAGATTAAAACTAATTGCACTAGAAAAATTTGATTTTCCCACCCTCGATAAACCACCAATAAAGAGAAAATCACCTGGTTTAATATTTTGTGTTTTTTGGGTGCATAATTTGCTGAGATCGTCATAATTTAGTATGAAATTTGTAGCTGACATAAGATTAGGTAAAGAATAATCAGGAGAATGACTGTACGAACCATCCAAACCTGCATAACCTGTCTCAACAAGTACAGATGGAATGCCTGCATTCCTTGCTGTCATCACATCTGTTGAAGAGTCCCCAATAAACCAAGACTTATTTATATCTATGTTGAAATCAGCCTCAGCTTTTTCAATCAATCCAATTTTTGGTTTCCTGCAATCACAATTAATTTTAAGTGATTCAATTTCGCCTTCATAACCAGAGTCTGGATGATGCGGGCAAAAATAAATTCTATCTATATACGCTCCTTCCGCTCCTAATAGTGTTTCCATTTTATTATGAACTTGCTTGAGTTCATCCATAGTACAATCCCCCCTTGCAATTACTGGTTGATTTGTTATTACAATTACACGATATTTTGAGTGATTGATTTTTCTTATAGCCTCGCCAATTTCAGGAAGCAGTTTAAATTCCTCGCAATTATTCAAATGACCAATTTCTTCATTAATTACACCGTCTCGATCTAGAAAAATACAAGGTTGTTTCAATTCAATGCTACAATTTTTAATGTAACCTTGATCATAATGAAGATTGACCTTGTCTATTCGATCAGGTGTACCGCAATCCTTTATATATTCTGGAGAATTATATCCTCTGATTTGCGTTCCGTTACTCAGCAGCACAGGAAAAATATCACGAACAAAATCTAATTTCTCATTAGATTTCACCCATGCGTCTAAAGACTTTTTATTAATAATATAGAGCGCTGCATTTACTAGATTTGAATAAAATTTACCACTCTCATGCGGGTATTTATGAAATACCTTAATATTATTTTTTTCATCTAATTCGATAAGATCTGAGTCATGAGGATGGTCGTTAGGATGAACAAAAATACTAATATCAGTAGTCTTATCTTGATTATGAAAATAATCAAATTTATCTAAATTCACATCCAACATCGTGTCTCCATATATGACTAAAAACTGGTCATCAATATGTTTAAGTGAATTAATAACTGCTCCAGCTGTACCTCTTGGTTTTTCTTCTTTTATTATTTTTATTGATAAGTTTTGGTCAGGGCTGATACTGAGATAATCATTTATTTGATCATAATAATGGTGGGTTAGTATAAGAACTTCATCATACTTAAATTTCTTTAGAAGCATAATTTGATGATATAAAAGCGGTTTATCACCAATCATAATTAGAGCTTTTGGTTTCTTACCAATTCTTGATATTGCACGTGTTCCTTCACCGCCTGAGAGAATTATAGCCTGCTTCATCTTGAACTCTTCATAAGTAAAATAAATTTAGGCTAATACTTTAATCAAGAATCTTTACTTAATTCAATTATTGATCTCACTACAGCATCTTTTGAGGATAGTTTTGGAAACCATCCTAATTTTCTTAATTTTTCTGAGTTGTGTTTGTATTGTGGTACATCCCCTTTCCATCCTCCCTTACCGCCTGAGTATTTTATGAGATGGTTTTTACCGAGCTTATCAATAAAAATCTCAGCTATTTCAGATATTTTCACTGTATCCTCTGGGCCTACATTAAATATATTTAACTTTTCTCTGGAGTTATTTATTACAAAAAACATACAATCTATCAATTCATCCACATGCATAAATGGCTTCATTTGATTTCCATCCCCAAGGACAATCAATGAATCAGGATCTTTTTTTATTTTTTTAGAAAAATCGTAAAGTATTCCATGTGTACTTCTACTGCCTACCATGTTTGACAATCTCAGAATCCAGGCCTGAATATCATAGAGTGATGAAAATGCACTTATAAAAGACTCTGATGCCAATTTGCTTGCACCGTATAGTGATTCAGGTTTTGTTGGTGTATTTTCTGAGAGGGCTGATTGGTGTGAGCCAAAAATTGCTGCGGAGGAAGTAAATAGAATTTTACTAACGTTATGAACTCTCATACACTCCAAGACATTATATGTTAACAGAAAAGTTAACTCTAAATCTCTTTCAGTAGAAGCAGTACCAGCTCTGATGTCTGAGTTTGCAGCTAGATGAAAAACTATGTCAAAGGAGTATTTAGAGAATATACCATCCAAGGACTGTAAGTCGAGAATATCAATCTCTTCGAACTTAAAATTATCATAATTTTCAGCATTTGACAGGTAATCTTTTTTTCCTAGGATTAAATTATCCACACAAACAACCTCATATTCATTCTCAAGTAGCCTATCTATAAGGTGACTTCCAATAAATCCTGCTCCGCCTGTGACTAATGCTTTCATAATATACTTACGCTCGTTTTTAATGATTACGAAAAGGCTTCATAATCGTTCAATTTCTTACCTCAGAACTTCAGTTAAAAATCATTTTTATCAAAACAATTCATTGAGGACGAAGAATTATACAATTAAATATTTTCTTATGCCATGAACGTGAATTATTGAATTCAATAGATGAGTTTCTTTATCCATGATGACAATCAAAATAATTACTTTTATATGAAAAAATCATTGGTCTAGGCATTGAAAGATTGCTATGTATTTTTACTAAGCCTTTATTTTGAATTTTAACGATCGCAGATGATTTAGGTAACAAGGTAATTTTTTCAGTATCTACTGATATCCATACTTCTGATGAGGCGGGATTACAAAAAACCAACTCAGAATAGTCATAATTAGAAAAATTCTTTTGTATTGAGTATTGATTCCTAAAATAAACAATTTTAGCAACATCATTCATAATCTTTTTATCATCTGCTTCTAGATTTATATATTGAGCCTCAACATTTCCATGCATGAAACTTGAAATTGAATTTCCTCTTGAATAACCAACATAGCATCTATTTATAACTTTTAGACTAGAAGCTTTGTTATTATCAACAAGATGGAAAATTGAAAATGTTCCAAATTTTTCTCTATCGCCAACAATTGTTTTATCTATTTTTAACTCAGATAATGCTCCAGTCATACTTATTACAATACGATTTATTTCTACTCCCTTTGAATCATAAAATACAAATAGAACGTCCGAATTTTCTATGCCATAGTAGATTTTTGGTAAATCGGAATATCTAAAAATAGTCTCAAAATTATTATCAGTCCTCCAAAAAAATAGATCTGAGCACGAGTAGGAATTTAAATTTTCAGGAAAATGGAATCCTACTGGCTTAAATTTGAATATATTTCTGAATAATATGCCAAGTTCTGAATTGAAAACTGGCTTAACTAATGATTTTAAGTAACTCATTTCTTAAATTTGAAACCAATTTAAATTGATTTTTTCCTTTAATATTTGAATGAGGTGGATGTGTATGCTCCAGACTCATGTGACCTTTGCTATTTTGGCATAAATACACAGGTACTCCGAGAAAACCTTTTGCAACAATATAATGATCCGGAGAAATGTCATTATTAGAAATACTAATTCTATTTGTGGAATTACTGAAAATCTTATAACTTTTGATAACTTCCCGTTCATGCTTTGATACTAAATATGCAAAATAATGCTCTTTGATTGGCTCATGAAAAATATTTTTTATAAAGATGAAATTATCATCGACATTTTTATCCAATAGAGTTGAGATTGATGATACGAGAGACCCTCTATTGAGTGTCATTCGGTAAGGATATTCTGACTGATATGAACTGAAGCCTCCCTGAGAGTTTAACATACAGAGATTTGCCCTAAAATCTGGGACTGTATTTGTATAACTATTATAGTCGATAAGTTTGTTTATTTTTTTAGATTTGATTTCAGAGGGTAATGCCAAAAAGAATATATCATCATGATTCTCCTCTTCCGATGAAACGTAATAAAAATCACTATCTTCATCACAATTTACCTCATCAATAAGCCAATATCCAGCATTTATAGTTGCCTTGTAGAGTCTAATATCTAAATTTTGGAATCCGTTATTCTTAAACTTAGGAATCTGCAAATCACATTTAAATGAATTGTCTGATAAGAAGAAAAAATAGTTCAATTTTTTTATTACCTCTAAAATTAATTAATTATCTATCAATATTAATCTCTTTTATAACTTCAGATAGATTTAATGGCTCAAAATATCTAGAGCAATACTCCCTTACCTCATTTAACTCAGAAGCAAAAGTTTCTATGTTTTGAGATAAATCTTCAATAAATATTTTTTCTAATTCCGCAATTACACTAATATTTTTTTTGCCGTCTTTGACCATAAATAGTGGATCTATTGACAAGCTATCATCAAACTTTAAATATATTGGCTTGAGACCTGCAATACAGGCATGAATGGCTGATCCACTTCCTCTGTATAATGCCCAAATACATTTAGCAAAGTCATCTTGGATATCACTATTATCAGAAAATACTAAATTTTCCGGTATATTGTTGAAGTCTTTATTTTGCTGAAGAATAAATGCAGTTTGCATTAACGGATGCAATCTAATTATAAATCTTATATTTTTAATTTCTTTTGCTGTTTTTAGTGCAAATTCGCACATGTTCAATGTTTCTATATGATTTCCATCAGGAAGAACTAGGCAGGTCGGAGTTACTTTCTTTTCGGTAAACTCATTTAAATTTACTCTTGAATCTGCTCTTCTATGAGTTCCTATATTCTTTATGCCAATATTTCCATATGCCTGACATCTTTCCTCCATAATTTTTTTTGTATGCAACCCAGAGGTAAATATCAGATCAGGATCAAAATTATTGGAAAGTGATCTCATTATGGAATGTTGCCTTGGGAAAAGAATTGCGTGCTGGTAACCAATGCATTTGATTGAGGGATTATATCTCCTAGCGCAATAATAACTCAACCTCTCCCAACAATGACCCTCTAATGTTGTTAGCAATACTTTTGGTTTTATTTGAACCAGAAGCTCATTTAACTGAAGAATAAATCTTAGTGAAGATATAGTCTCATAGGTCAGAGCAGCTTTGGATGCTCCAATATAAATTCTCTTTTTATAATTGTCCACAATTTTTCGCGATTGATTTTTCAATGAAAAAAATTGATTAATCGCCTTAAAAAGAAGTTTAAATTCTGAAGAGAAAGACAGTTTACCTGAAAATATAATTCTCTCAGAACCCTTAATATTCCATTTAGTGGAAATTTCATAAGGAGTGAGATTAGTATGATTTAAAAAGAGCACAGTAACCTTATTTTTATCTGCCTCAAGCTTTTCTGAAAGGCTACCAAAGTAGAAATCTTTTTTAGAGTTAATTTGATCTTCATTTAACAAATGAGAAATAATCAGAGTGTCACTTTTAGAAATTTTTAAAGACGAAGAATAAAAACTGGGAAATGATCTTAGGGAAATATTTTTAAAAAATAAATAAAGAAGCTTGAGTAAAAACTTTCCATTTTCCTTGAAGTTTTTGCCGACATTATCGTACTTTTTTAGTGTAGTTGGATGCTCATTTAAAACATGTAACCAAGGTATAGCTATCGTATCCAGCGAAGAACACTCAGATAGTAATATCTCATCACAAGTCGAACATAATTTCTCATAGTCACTTAAATCCATAATTTTAAATCTTTTAGTTTAAACACCCGATAAGAAAATAATTTCATTCAGTGGAATATTTCACTTTGAATTTTTTCAAAGTTATTTTTAATCTTTTGAGAATCAAAATGCTTTACCATATCACTCCAATCACCAATGTGATCCTTTAGTTCAATATGGTTTTCATCAGAGATTAATTCAGAAAAGAACTCTTCTATGTTTCTATAAATAACTCTTTGATCAAAGTGCTTTATCCAATCTGGTAAAATATTATATTCATTTAACAAAATATTTCGACCGCCGGTAGATGCTACCTCAAGATTTGCGGTTGCTCCAAATAAATGACCAATACAGATATCTGAGATTTTTCCAATTTCACAGGGAAAGATATCATTTCTCAAATCACCGTGAGACATAATGAGATAGCGTCCTGTAGAGTGAGCTTTTTTTATTAGAGCGCTTTCTGGATATAAAATAAGTGGTGAATTCCTTACAAATTGGGTTTTTATGATCACCGCTAAGTCTGGGTATTCAATTATTTTTTCTGCTAAAAACTCTAGATCGAACAAATGGCTTTTCGGTGACACTAAACCCCATTTATCTGTTTCTACAGATTCATCAAAATATCCAATTATCAACTTTGCACCTTTATTTTTAATTTGCTCTCTTTTTTGCAGTGATTTAGTTTCTAATAATTTGGCAACCTGCTTATATAAGTAACCAGTCACAACAAATTCTTTTGGCTTGAAGGTCTCTGAAGATAGAATATCTTTATAAAGATCCGAAAATATTAGATATTTATCTGCAGTTGAAATCATCAGTGCATTTTTTGTAGTCAAATTGGAGTATTGAATAGCAACTGTTTTAATTTTTGAATCAGGTATTTTAAGCTGTATTGCATCTGAATAAATACTGTGGCACTCCTTAAAAATAAAAGTATCAGCTTTGAGAAGTTTGGCGAGTGAATTTATTTCAATTGATTTTTCAAGTAGATGAATAATACGCGTGTAGGCAATTATTTTAGTTGTATCACTTGAGTATAAACTTCTTAGGTTAAGTGATTTTATATAAGAATTGATTTGCTTGAAAGATACAGAATTATGAAATTTCCTCAATGCTTGTCCTAAGACAATATTGATAAGTAAGATCGAGTTATTGTGTCTGATAGACTTTCCTGATAAACCAAAACTATCTATGTCATCTAGAATAAAATAAAGAACCTCATCTTTATCACTTTCAAGCCAAAAATTTTGCGATCGATACTCCGGTGAAACTCTAAATGAATCTTCTTTAGTTGATAGGATAATTTTCTTCTTTTCTATTTCAGATATTATTGAATTAGATCTTATTAAAGAAATTAATATCAAATAAATCTTTCTTAACTTATAGAAAAGAGCCTTCTTTATAAAATGAATTTTTGCGGAAATAATTGATTGGTTAGAATACAAAAATACATTTTCAAATAGTTTGGATTGATTTATAAAATCTCTTGATATGCTGTCTGGTTTTTTTATATAGATTAAAGAGCCATCAGGAACAAGAGATCTCATCAAAATTACTCGTTTAGAAAACTCAAATAATTCAATTTGATAAAACTTCGTGAGGCTTAATCTCAATGTTTCTCTGTCAAATGATATATTTAGATCTCTGACAAAACCGTCTCTACAATACACATTTGCTAATTCACATGCTAACTTGAAACTAAATCTAGTTGCTTCTTGATAATGACTAAATTTTGATTTTTTATCTTCGTCACCCAAAAAAAAATTTTTTTCTGTAACACTGGAACCAAGAATTGAAAAAAAGTGAAAAATAAATTTCTTAAGGCATGACTGTTCTTCAAAAACAGTGATATCTTTTTTTCTAAATGACCACCAGCATCTTAACGACTTCAGGCCAAGATTATCAATATATATGGTCAATTTAATTTTGGTCCGAGTATTTTCTGCATTGATAAATTCAATATATCAACTTGCTCTTCTCCAAGAATTTCCTCTCCATTGGTATATCGAGTTGTGAGTTTCTCAATATACTCATGATTAAATAATTCTGAAGAGTAAATATCTAAATAATCGGATGTTTTTAATTGCGATCTAAAAAATTTACCAAGTGAAGAATGATTGAGGATTTCACCTATATGTGAGAAAGACGGATTTACATCATAAGTATAGGAATGAGGTCCAACCTGCAATTCCATGGGATAATCAATTTTATTGGATAACATCCATTTTAAGGGGTATTTTGTTGGCTTCATTTCAAGACCTCTACCCCAGCTTTCAGGCATAAAAGATAAGAAATCAATAAGAGATATATCATGAAAAGGCATCATACACTCCATGCCATGCTCATTGGATGCATGATATAAGGTGGCTACTGTTGATCCTTGCCAATGAAAACTATTATAGAGGTATAAATATATAGCATAGAGATTTTGTGAATTAAGTAATTTTACGTAATTACTCAGATAAACCTCCGATGTAACTTCATCAAGCAAATTCTTACCGGAACTTGTTATCATGTTAGATGTATTTCTTGAAAGAGGAAGTCTGCCAGATCTGAGAAAGAAACTCTTAAGAAACTGCAATTTCAATGAATCAACATCATTTGCTGGTGCTTCAAAATAAGAGTCTCCTCTTATATTTTTGAATTGGTTCCAAACTGGATCATCATTATGTTTGCGATTGATCAAAACATTAAGAAATGTCGGTCCAAATAGATATGATGCCATTTTGTCACTGTATTCTCTATAATCATAAGAGCTTGGATGAAAAATTGTCATATACTGACTGAAACCAAAATTATGTGCTCCGTCACTCATCTCACCAGCAAAGATAGCTTCGTTACCATTTGATGTCCTTGCTGCCTCTTTAGATAAAATCCAGTGATTAAAGCCCGTTAGATTAGTAAACTGTTGAGATCTGTAACAACTTTCTAGTTCGTGAAAAAGAGTCTCAGCATTTCTTCTATAATCAAGGTCTACAACATCTAACTTCACTCCAAAATAATCAGCAATTTTGGTAGCCCTGTCCATTTCAAAGGAGTTTGCTACCCCACTGCGATCTGAATACCTCATTCTTCCAATTATGGCGCGAACTTTTTTATTGCCATGAAGATGGACCAGTGTTGCAAGGATTGAAGTTGAATCCCATCCAGAAGAGAGGAAAACGATATTACCATCTTTTGATGATCTCGCATTTATAGATTCAATAAAAATATTTGAGTAATCTAATAATGCTGATGACTCATCGTAATTTCTAATCGTTTCAAAAGTCATCTCATTCTTATCAAATTTTAATCCTTTTATTTCATCAAAGACCAGTGTCTCTGATACCCCAAGGCGGCAAATATTTTTGTATGTTGTATGTTTTTTTGCTGATCTTCCTCCATATATATAAACTGCTTGCATTAAACCAACATCATCAATTGCCGATGCTTTTCTAGTCAAGACTGGAAGATAATCAATACCTGAGGAGATGAATAACTCATCTTTGTATTCTTGAATAAATACGTCATAACAGCCAAAATAGTCAGTCCACAACATTAATTTTTTATTATCAAGTAACTTTATTACTATAAATTTACCTTCTATAGATTTGACAGTGTCTGGGCGCTCCAACAACTTCTGTAATGACTCATTAGTGTAATCTTTATTTATTATTCCATCATCAGATCTAATTCCATGGACTGTTCCAAGTAAAATGTATTGATTTCCATCTTTTTTCCAATCACAGTTGATATTTGATGAGTATATATCAATAAAACCATTCTCAGATTTTGATGAAATATTCGGCATATTTTGATTATGGTCTTTTTTTGAATTTGATATAAAAAATTTCATTTCATTCATCTCGTATTTGATATTTTTGGTTTTATGATCAGGCTCATCTTTATTGCATCTCTCCCTGTTTTATTATCATTTTTAGTGTGAGCCACCTCAAAACCTGCTTTAGTGTATGCTTTTATAGCAGATATGTTTGATTTTTCGACCCCAAGAAGTATTTCCTTAATTCCAAATTGTTTTTTCAACCAAATTGAACTATGGAGCAGAACCTCCTGAAAAACGGCTTTCCCTCTCCAGTTATTATCGCCAATAAGGACTCCCATAAAGGCTTGAGAATGATCAAAGTTGATAGGCTCGTATTTAATATTTCCTATGTGTTTATTATTTTGCAATAAAAAAATTCCAAGGAAAAGGCAATTATCTTGATTATTCTTCTCTGTTATGAATTGCCTGAGAGAAGATATAGTTTGCGTCTGCTTAGATGCCACAATATATTTCCGTGCTATGTCACAATTCATCCATCTCAGATAGTGTTTGGAGGCATCATCAGGCTTAAGGTTTCTTAAATAGAAACGAGGAGTTTTTATATTGCAATTGGCTAGAATTGAACTATTTTTCATGGTGGGATAGTTAAAACATACTTTTAGAAATTGGTGTGCCTTTCAATATGTTTTTTTTGGATACTGATCCGAGTATTTCATCTAAATAACGAGTATGCAAGCCTAGGCCTGGTCGAATACTCTTGACATTTTTTGAGGTAAATTTCTCGCCTTTCTTTATATCATCACAAGCATATAGTGATCTTCTGTATTTCAAAGAGTCTTTATCACTATCATTTGCACCATAATTGACCTTACCGATTGACTGCCATGCTCTTTTAGACTCAATAACTAATTGTTTAAGCTCATCAGGCTCAAGGGAAAATGCAGAATCTATTCCACCTTCTGAGCGACTTAGTGTAAAATGTTTCTCAATTATTGATGAGCCCATTGAAACAGAGGCTATAGCCGCACCAATGCCAAGAGTATGATCAGAGAGACCTATCTCACATTCAAACTTCTCACGCATATCAACTATAGTCGAAATATTGCTATATTTTGGTGAGGAAGGATAGCTTGAAGTGCATTGAAGAAGTGCTATTTTATTATTTCCCTCATCATAACAAATATTGATAGCATCATTAATTTCTTGAAAAGTTGCCATACCAGTAGAAATAATGATTGGTTTTCTAGTTCTAGCTATATTTCTTATCAACCCATGATCAACTATTTCAGGGGATGCTACTTTATATGCTGGAACATTTAAAGACTCAAGAAACTGGATAGCAGTTTCATCGAATGGAGAACTGAAACAGATCAATCCTCTTTTTTTAGCCGCTTCAAATATATCTTGGTGCCAGCTCCAAGGCGTTGATCCCTCAGAATACAAATCATAGAGAGATTTTCCATGCCAAATACTATTGGTATCATTTATAACAAATTCATTCTCTCTTATATCTAGTGTAATTGTGTCAGGCGTGTATGTTTGCAGCTTTATAGCATCTACATCAGCATCAGCTGCAACATCAACAAGAGAGAGTGCTCTCTCAAGGGAGTTATTGTGATTGCCAGACATCTCAGCAATTATGAATGGCTCGTATTCCCTACCTATCAACCTTTCACTTATTGAAAATATAAGATTATCTCCAAAATAATTAATTTCAGGGATTTAGAAGTGATTTTTTTTGGAGCAGTTCAGCTATCTTCGATACTGAATCTGCCGTTGCTATCTGGTGAATTCCGGAAACCTTACCATCGTAATGCTTATCGAGTGCAACTAATATACTCAGATGCCCGAGCGAATCCCATTTTTCAATATCTTTAGCCTTGCTTTCCATTGATACCTTGCCTTGCTCCACCTCCAATGCTTTTTCAATCAAAGATAATAATTCTGATTGGTTTAAATTAGTCATTTTTAACCTTTTTTTGTTTATTTTGGTTGTGACGCACAGTATACCTCAGTATAACAAAGAATCATTCCAAATCTTTCTTCAAATTCTATTAATTCTCTTTTTTGGAGTTCAATAATAAGTTCTTTATGATTTATTAGCTCCTTTGGTAAAGGCCACTCTTTTCTGATTAATTTTTCGACTGAGCTAAATCTTTGATATGCTTTTTCCAAGATGACACGTTTATTTGATAACGATAAAACTGGAAAGAATAGAAATCCATTCTTACTTAGATATTCTGGAGAATTAACAATTATTTGTGAAACCAAGTCAGTACCATCTTTTCCTGATTTACATGGAACACCAGGAAACCAAGGAGAGACAGCTGCTATCTCTTCAGCGATTCCTGATATATCATCTATGATTACATCAAACTGCTCATTCTTCCATGGTTCAAACATCGAGCCATTTCTCACTTCACCAGGACACTGGTGTCTTTCAAAATTTGTCTCACAACATTCTGTTGCATCAACACATAAATCAGATGCATAGATTTTTTCGTTAATAAGCCCCTCATAAAACAAGGCAACGCTAACAGCTCCTGTGCCACATCCAAGATCAAGGAATTTTGCTGGCTGATTTATCTTTTTTCTTACAGAGTCAATTAATAAATCTGTAGTTGTATTTGGGGCGAATACATTTTTTTTTGATTTCAAAAAAATTTTATTTTCTGAGCTTATTTGATATTCAATTTCCATAATTTTTCAAAATAGTGACAATTACAATATTCCTCCATCAATCTTAAGACAAGTTCCATTGACGTAATCTGACTTAATAATAAATTCTATAGCATTAATGATATTCTTCGAATCTCCAAATTTTCCTGAAGGTATTGTTCTAAGAATTTCTTTCTTTTCATACTCAGATAATGTATCAATTAACCCGGCGTCTAAATATCCTGGCATTATAACGTTAGAGGTGATACCAAATCTGCCATACTCTCTAGCTAAGACTCTTGACATTCCTAATACTCCCATCTTTGTTGTAGAGTATGCAAGGGTACCGGATTTCCCCTGTGTTGCGGCAATAGATGAAAAATGGATTATTCGCCCCCACGATTGCTTCATCATCGGGAAAAGCAATTCTTTTGTTAATAAAAATGGGCCTTTAAGATTAGCGTCCATCACTGCCTGCCAATCATTTAGATCAAATTGCCAAGCTAGGTTATCTCGGCTTAATGCAGCAGAGTGTACTAGGGTGATTTCAGCAATATTATTTTTTATTTTATCTGTAAAATTTTTTATTGCTTTTTCATCTTTAAGATCAACTTTCACGAAATCGACATCACTTATGTCTAAATTCAGGGGTATATTTTTATTGTATATTGCAATGACTTTATCAATTTTGGATAATCCCGAGAGAATTGAAGTTCCAATTCCACCTGATGCGCCTGTTAAAATGATCATTTTATGTATTCACCCAATTCAATATAGCTGCCCCCCAGGAGAGGCCGACACCAAAACCTATTAACATTACTTTATCACCATTTTTTAATTTTCCCTGATCTTCGGCATCTTTCAACGCAATTGGAATTGTAGCAGAGACAGTATTTCCAATATTCTCATAGTTGGTGAATACTTTATCTTTTTTTATATCTATTGATCGCCTTAAGTTATCAATAACTAATCTACTGGCCTGATGAAATACAAATAAATCTATATCTTCTATATCTAAACCAGCTTTATTTATAAGCTGTTTTACAGTTTTTGGTATTCTATTCATAGTAAAGAGAAATACATCACTACCCTTCATATCAAGAACTTTCTCATATTGTTGATTTTCAGAGTTCATTCCTCTTGCGCCTCCTTGCCTCACTATAAGGCTATCAAAACCAGAACCATCTGTTCCGAAAATGAATGGCCCGAGATTATTATCTTTTGACTTGCTTAAAACAACTGCAGAGGCTCCATCACTAAATATAGGACGGTTTGTTCTATCAGAAGAATGGATATATTTTGAATATGTATCAGAACATATAATTATAGTGTTATCTGACAACCCTGTTTCAATCAAAGAGCCTGCTACACTCAATGCATACACAAAACCCGAACAGCCAAGGTTTATATCAAAAGCCAAACAGTGAGAAGGTAAGTTTAACTTATCCTGAAGAATGCAAGCACTTGTTGGTAGAATATAATCAGGAGATTGAGTTACAAAGATAAGTGAATCTATGGATTCACTATCAAAGTCTCTAAGCAACTCTTTTGCAGATAAATATCCCATATCCAATGCAGTTTGGTTTTTATCTGATTTATAGCGTTTTAAAATTCCAGTTTTTTCTGTTATTTTCTCAATATCCCATTCAGGGTTATCCCTATGTAGATCGTCGTTCGTTTCAACTATCTCTGGAAGATAATATGAAATATTCTGAATGTTAACTTTCATTAGTGCTCAAATCTTGCAGTATACTTTTCAAATCTATTCTTTTGTAATAACCAATTTTTTCTTGTCATTTCTATCATCATTATCTCATACAGGGTCGAATTTTTTTTTACTTTCTTGTCTAGGCTAGTAAAACTACATTCATAAAATTTATGTAAATTTATTACTTTTTCATTATCCTTCATTAGATAGCCAATAATACGCGAAAGGGATTTATCTCTTTCAAAAAACATATAATTATAAAAATATGCAGGTATTAATCCTCCTAAGAAGCTATAATTTTCATTTCCCAAATAAAAACCCCACGAAGTTGAGTGATTTTCCAGATATTCCTCTAACGACAACAGTCCGATATTTATTCCATTAAACCTTATAATCCAGTGGCGAGGTGGATAATAAACCTTAACTGATTCATTAAACCATTCATTTTGTTTTTGCATATCAAAGACTAAATCTGTCATCATAAATTTAGTAATATTAGGCTTGATACGCCAACTCATAATCAAATTAAGATTATCTTTCTTTATTTTTTTAAATGAGATCATTTTTTTTTAATAGAGCTTCTGCGACCCTTATAACACCCTTACCATCAATGAGATTAAAACATTTTTTTGATATGCTTTGTAAATTCAAATCAATAAACATCTCTTTTAATGCGATCCTGATATCTTCATCTTCAATTGAGGAAATATTTCCTACGTATCTTATTAATCCCATTTGATCAAGATACTCAGCACATTGTTTCTGATTATCAGATATAGTAATTACGATTGAAGGTAGCCCCATACATATTCTTTCCCATGTAGTAGAACCTCCTGCACCAATCGCAATATCAGCCTTTGACATAAGAAAAGCCAGAGTTTTTTGTGGGCCATGTAAACGGATATTTCTATTATGCTGGATAAGTTTTTTGATGGGCGCAGCCTCTTTAGAATGCCCTGAAAGAATTATATCGGCTGAGGCATTTTTTTTTCGGAGAGATAAAAAAATCTCTAAAACCCGAATATTTAAGTCGTCAAGTTCAGAGTTACCAAAATATATCAGCAATCTTTTTTCCTGATTCTGAGAAAGCGTAACTTTTGATTTCAATTTCCTATATTCTGACTGCATCAATACGTAATCTGTACCTAATAATTTAACGCAATCTTTATCTACCTTATTATCATATCTATAAAGAAAGTTATGATACATATTTTGATCAAGCAATATATCAGCTTGATGTCTTCTATTGGCAAGATCATCAACTACTAATATATTTTTGACAAATTCTTTCTGAAATTTTTCCCATCTATAATCAAGAGCATAATGATCCACTACTAGCCAGGAATAATATTCTTTTTTTAAAATTAAAGAGCATTGTTCAGCGTCATCATACCAATTATATGTCTCATATATTCCGTAGCTGTTTAATATTGGAGGTAAATTATTCTTTATTTCATAAAATTTAAATCCATGACTAAAAATTAAGTCACCTAAATTCGATTTGCATTTTGTAATAATGAAAACTGAGTCACATCCTGCTTTTCTTAGATATCTCGCCAGCACCAAACATCTGACTAAATGACCAGATCCAATGCTATCAGAAGCATCAACTCGAAAAGCTATTTGCATACTGTGTTTAATTTAACCTTTTAAAACCACTATGACAGACTGGTCCCTCAAGGAGCTCATATACATCTCTACCCATCTCACATTCTTTTATTAAGCTGAAAATTTCTTCCATTTCAGTAATATATTTTTCAATTACTTTTCTACTATGCGCAGTTGATAAATAAACCAAGTTAGACGCAAGATAACCTTTCTTCAACATTTGTTGGGTAATTAATGTTTTATATTCCAGTGAAAATTCACTGTTAATATTAAATCCTGATATTGCTGGAATACCACTGAGGCTCAATTTTATATCATATTTTTTAGCGAGGAGTCTCCATTGCTCTCTCAGGAAATTCCCGCTTGAGGTTATTTCTTCCCATGACAAAAGCTGCTCCATTGATTTCAATGTAGCAATTGCCGCCGCAGGACCGATTCGTTCCGTCCAAAATGTACTGCTTATAAAAGTTGATTGAGCTGCTTCCATAACTTCGGAGCGCCCAATTATAGAAGTAATTGCATAACCATTTCCTAGAGCTTTTCCAAAAATAGCAATATCTGGATCTACCTGATATTTTTTGTGAAGACCTCCATATGTTTCTCTAAATCCAGAGGTGCACTCATCAAATATAAGAACAATGTCTTTTTCTGATGCAAGACTCCTAACTTTTTTTAAAAAATCATCCTTTGGAGGTTCATTGCGCTGGACCTCCATTTTTATAGCGCCAATATCATTATTGGTACATATATCTAGTAGCTCTTCATAATTATTGTAGCTGAAAGGGAACACAGTATTTTTTAAATTTCTTGGTACACCATTAGGATCTAGGCCAGGTAAAAGATGACCATCAAGTGATTTTTGATCGCCAAGATTTGAGGATAAATACCAATCATGCCACCCATGATAACCACAAATAGCCACCTTATCTCTTCCTGATGCTGCTCTTGCTATCCTTATAGAGATGGAATTTGCTTCTCCACCGCTTCTAGCAAAACGAACCATGTTTGCCCAAGGATGCATATCAACTAATTTTTCTGCTAACTCAACTTCTTCCGGGCAGTTTAAGGTAGACATGTTACCTTTATTTATGACATTTTTTACAGCTTCATCTACTTTTTCATACCCATATCCAAGGGAATTAGTTCCGATTCCCATTACGCAGATATCAATATATTTATTATTATCAAGATCCCATACTTCGCATCCTTTGGCATGTGAAAAATATGAGGGCCAAAAATCAGGCAAAAACATCTCTGGCCTCTTAGAAAGAAGCATATTTCCACCAGGTATTAAACTCTTTGCATGGTTATATAGATTTATACCGCTATTATTATTCACTGGAATTCCAAATATACATAGTTTCGTACCCCTTTTCTGTAAATGGCTCAATAAGATTTTTCAAAGATGGGTTACTATCAAGAAATTTAATTATTTTTGATAATGGGATCATAGGAGCTTCATCAAAAAAATTATTATAAACAGCTCTACAAACCACTAGATCCTCCGGATTATCGACTGTAAGTCTTAAGTCCCTCCTATGGAATTCTTCAGGTGTTAAGTACTTTCTTACTCTAAATTTTTCTATATTTTCACGAATATAAAGAGTACAAAATTCCGATCGATGTCTATCTTCACCTTCTTTATGTGCTTTTTTTAATGCATCTAATCTTATAATCTCGAAACCACAACCATCTATGACATCGTCAAAGAATGTGGCATCTAGCATATGAGTATTATGGTAATCCCATACTTTTTGAATAAACTCAAAGCAAGGAAAAGGTGACTCACTTGTTGTCCTAAAAATATCTGTAGCACCTGCTTTATCTCCAGATAAAATCAATCTTTGAAGAACATCAGTCTCGTCTCCAATAATGTAAGTAAGATTTTTTTCCTTAGAATAATCTACATATGATATATTTTCGTTGCCTTCAGCAATTCCAAGAACAATATCATCAATACAATCTATATTGCCTAAACATTGTATTACGTTATCTATGACAGATATATTTTTCTCAATATTGAGATTTTGTAATGGTTTTCCATAAAGCCTAGTACCCTGATTCCTGCATGCCAGTGCTACGACTAATTTTCTATCTAGAGGTATATTCATTTCTGTATGTCCTCTATTGTAATTGCTTTATTTTTATCTAATGCTTTATTAGAGGTTTGATTAAAAAATACACTAATATCATGAGCTGTGTTTTGGGAGGAAGTTCTTTTTAAAGTAACGGCATCAGTTGTTATTTTATCACCTTTTTCTATCTTTTTTGTTGTTACAACATGTCTTCTTATGGCAACTCGATAATCCAACTCACTATCAGTCATTCCAAAATCCTCATCAGGTTTACTCTGCCCAAAACTTGTATTTATGTCTCTCATAGAATTCACAAAAACCTCAAACTGATCTGGATTTAAAGCGGATTCATAATCCTCCATCTTCATACATTTTCCTAATGTTAGATGTTTTTCAATTACCTTTACCCCCATACCAAAAGCAAAACTCGGAAGTGAGATTGATGTTGAACTATCTGGGTCTATATGATCACTCAATCCAATACTTACATTTTCAATACCTTTAAATATCTTTCTAAATTGATGGATTCTAGACAATTGATTTGATTCTAAGGGCGTTGGATAACCCTGAAAACCATGAAGCAACACTATCTTTTTCGAATTAAGAATATCTACTGCTTTTTTCAATTCTTTCTTTACAGCACCACCAGCACCTAATAATACTCTTTCAATACTGCTACTAGAGATATTTTCTAAAAAACTTATATTATTTATATCTGTTGCATGTACCTTGATGGTTTTTAAATTTAAAAGCTCTGCAAGTGCTAAACTTTTTTTTCCAAATATATCCAATATCAATTCGACGTTGTATGAGTCACATGTACTCTTTATTTTTATCCAGTCCTCATCATGCATCTCTAAATCTGAGAATAATTTATAATACTCATAGTCTGGTGTTGCTAATTCGTCCGCATAAACAAGTTGAAATTTGACTGAATTCGCACCTGATGAAGCTGCAGCTTGAACCAATAATCTTGCTTGCTCTTTGCAGCCCTCAAACCCCTGAGCTATCTCGGCAATTATTTCTAGTTGCATACTTATTTATCCTATTTCCAATTTGATGGGTTAATAAGCCTCTTGTCAGATAAAGAAAATTTATTCATATTATGATCACACTGAAAATCAAAACTTTGTTTTTGGGCATTCAAAATATCATTAAGCTGATTGTATGTTTCTACACCAATTACAAATCTATTTACTGAATCTATACCATTTATCCAGCCTAGTATACTTGACAATTTACTTCTACCTGACTCATTTGCATAATCATGCCACATATTAAAATTTACTTTCCAGGGCTCAAAGTATTTTGGAATTTTTTTCCAGTTATTTAGCAAAAGGCCTTGTAAAAAGATTGATCTTGCGTGGAACTCAATATCATTTTTTTTAAATATCTTAACCCAATGATTATCGAGCATCCTTTGATCAAATATATTAAGTGATGATTGAACTATATCAATATCTGATAAGCGATTTGTGTTATCTAAAATACTTGGTGTATATATTGAGATCCCTATTTTTTTTGTCAAACCCAGATC
>MDSX01008142.1_pt1 | contig 40858 bp, 49 predicted proteins | sample 811141 | NCBI WGS metagenome assembly MDSX01 (sample SAMN05326642, study PRJNA326480) | marine metagenome | isolation source: seawater | place: Atlantic Ocean: South East | collected 2010 | reverse complement strand
TAGCTTCTATAAATAGCATAATTATATATTATTTATAGATTTTATTAATTAATAATTTGGTTTGTGTTTCTTAAACAAACATCCTGTTATTTGTAATCCTTTTATTTCAGTTATAACTCTTGGATTTTGAAATTCAAGATCTTTCATCCAGATTTTTAGAATACAAAATGATTTTTTTGGACTAATAGTTATACCTGTAATATTTTTTTGAAATTGTTTATCTGTTGATAAACTTTCTCCCGTAAGTAAATAACTTATATTCTTCCACACCTCCGGAACACACTTATTCGTTACTTTAAATGAAAAGCAACCACCTCCTTTATTATTTGGATCCTCCCACATGGGTTTAATATTTTGTCTCATAAGGAACAGCATACAATTTTTAACCATCGCTGGGGGTATTGAATTATACAATGCTATTACTTGTTCCATATTTGCTACTAGCATAAGGTGCTTGTAACTTTTTAAAGACCAATCTGTATCATGTGGTAAATGAGCCCAAAGAACCCATTTATCAAAAAGTGGGGTAGTAACCTCAATAGATGTTTGAGACGCGGTTTCCATGTCTATTTGATGAGAGGATTCCATTATGATATATTTTAATCAATTTTGTTTAAATCTATTTATTAAAATATATTATACTTGTGTTATTAAATAAAGTGGAGCATTAGATTGGATAGTCACAGATTGATCATATTGAAGTTGTTTCATTTCAATATTACTATCTATTATATGTATTTTATAACCTTCTTCTAAATTCATTCCATGAAATGTCTCGAGATACCATTGTAAAAAGATCTTGTCCAATAAAACATTACCATTTACATAAAATTGTTTTAGTTTATCATGAATTGCTATTCTTTCTCCATTTTGTTCTATTTCAACTGATAAAAATGGTTTTTCCACTTTTTCGAATACACAGTCATTATTTATTTCCGTCTTTTCATTGATACGTTTATAAAAACCTTCACTATCATCTACTAAAATCATCATATCAAACTGCTCATCATCAATATAATTATTATTTTTCAACTGAACACTCGTATAAATACTTCCATCTTTATTATATCCTAAAAATTTTATCACATTTTCCAATTCATATTCTTCATCACTGTCTTCTTTATCTGAATTTTTTTCATCAATAAATTCAGTTTCCAAATATCTACGTAAATTATTTGTTTCCATGTTTACACGATGATATGCTCTTACAGCGGTCCAAGAAAAATCTTCAATTATACTTGTAGCAACTTGATCATCATATAAATATAATAGTCCAAGTCCAATACTTCCTAATACACTAACACCTGCTAAATAATAAAGTGCGTCAATCATTATATATTATGGTAAATAATAATATATAATTTTTAAATTCTTTTTAATCAAACTTTAACCAATTTTTTTTCAATGATTCATTACATACATCTGGACCTCTGGCATCCGGACAATATCTATATAAAAAATTATTTGTAAATATATTTTGCTTTTCTAATGTAGGTATTTTTGTTCTCACTTCTTCTATCAACTTTTCCAAACAACGAAATACCTTTTCTTGTTTTTCTTTTGTTGTTCCTTCTAAATTATTTATACATTCTAAAGCTGTCATTTTGTACCACGAAGCTATCTCGTGTTCACCCATTCCATATATTAAATTTGTTTTATCTTCAATATATAATTTTACGTTATTAGAATCAAAACTACTGTTATCATTTTCAACATTAGTAGCTCCTTTTAAATCATCATCACCTTTTTTTTTACCTAACATACCGTCTTTATCATTTGGTAAATCTTCACTATAAAATAAAATAGAACGTGTTAATAGTCTATCTGTTTTTTCTTGTTTTGTTTCTGTCTTAGCATCTTCCGTCTTAGACGAACCGTTTCCATTACCTACATCACCTGAATTATGGTAATCTAAAGTTGTTTCATCTACATCGGTAGCATCACCTATAATATCTGGATCACCCGGGCCAATATCTCCATCATCTTCTTTTCCACGACCACGGCGGCGTTTACGACGTTTCTTTTTTTTGCTTTTGTCTTCTATTTTTAATTTTCCTGTTGATGGATCAAGACCAAACATTAATAATAAAATTGCTACAACTAAAGTCATTAATATGAATGGGATAAATACAATTAACCAAGATATTGTTCCTAAACCAAGAGAACATAAGTAATTTAATAATATTGTAAAAAGTATAGCAACCCAAATCTTCATTAAAGCGGTATTATATAATCCCTTTACGGAATCTATAATTACCTGAGTAGTTGAAAATATTAAATATATCAGAGCTGGCGGACATAACTGATTAAAAACCATTTTACTTATATTATAATTATATAAAATTTGCTATACCATTCTTAAAAATTCCACAAACAATAAAATCACCATTTTCATCTTCTTTCATTTCACCTTCATCATCACATTGGTATATCTTACCATCTACAGGACTGGTTGTTAAATATTGAACACCGTCTATCTCTACATCTTCTACTTCCATGTCTTCATCATCATCTTCTTGATCATTCGCCTGAATTGATACTTCTTCATCGTCCTCTTCTTCCTCTTCCTCCTCTTCATCAAGTTCTTCTTCATCATCTTCATCATCATCTTCATCTTCATCTTCACCATCCTCTTCTTCATCCTCTTCATCCTCTTCATCCTCGCCATCCTCTTCCTCTTCTTCATCCTCTTCATCCTCTTCTTCTTCTTCTTCTTCTTCTTCTTCATCCTCTTCATCTTCTTCATCTTCATCTTCTTCATCTTCTTCATCCTCTTCAACAACTTCCTCGCCCTTTTCTTGTTTTACCTTATTTAATTCCAACAAGTCTTTTGCTGTTTCAGCAGAAACACATTCATCTTCATCACTATCTGTATCAATAGTAGCGTGTTCTCCTGCTTTTTGTGAATTTAATATTGTACCGCAAAAAGAAGTAGACATTCCATTTTCATCTATATTTGTTACTGCATTTAATTTTTTCAAAGTTATATTTTTTGTTTCATTTTTCTCATCTTCTAAACAAGTTAAACATGATCCATTATCTAAAAGATCAACGTTATTCATTTTTTCACATCTATTACATTCTTCATATTCAGACATATCAGTTTCTTCTCCGTCATCATCATCATCATCATCATCGTCTTCACCGTATAATCCATTATACATACTGTTATTGTCTTTGATTGAATTTACCTTTGTATTTGTTCTCCACATTTGTTGTTTTAATTCCACTATTTTAGATGGAGTTTCTGGAGTTCCTGATTTAGAATCTCTTACCTCTAATTTTACATTTTTTTTTGAAGCATTTTCCAATTCCTTATCATAATATTGTTTTAAAACATTCAATTCCGTTTTAAGTTGTATTATATTATTTCTTAATGCTGTATTTTCTTTTTTTAGTCGAAGGACATAAGGCATATTTAGTAATATATTATGTATAGCATTATTTTCATTTATCATAGGGCCAAGAATATTCGTAAGATGACCTTTTAATACTTTATTAATATCGATTAACATTGGTGATATATCTATTTCATTTGATTCTGAACTCATATTTGACATTATAATAATAATGATTAATTTCCGTTTAAACTAATTTTTTATATTATTTTAATTATATTATATGAATAATGAAGAACGATATACGGGAGCATTGTCTCTTATAAAATCACAAACAAATTATACCGAAGAAGAAGCAAAAGTAAAATTAGAAGAATGGAATGGAAATTACATGAATGTAATAAAAGAGTATTTAAATCCCGATTTTAAAAATAAAAAGAAAAATACCACCATAAAAAAAAGTGTAAATGAAAAAATGATGTATGAAATTAGAAACTTTATGGATAACGCAGCAACGCAATTTAAACAAAGAAAGGCTCAAGAAGAAGTTAAACAAAATTACCTTAAAAAAGTATATGATAAATTCTTGGCGGAAAAGCAAAAATACCCTGATTGTAATTATAATCCACCCAATGATTTAAGTTGTCTTACAAGTTGTCCAAATCCTATGTGTCCGGGTGAATTGAGAGATGATAAAACATATAGCAAAATGTGTTAATTTGTAACTGAAAAGGATGATCCACATCCACACGAAGAATTAGCAATTGGATTATCAAATTTAAACCCTTTTCCCATAATATCTTCTCTCCAATCTATTTTTGTTTCTAATAAATAAAATAAACTTTTATCGCAAATTTCTATTTTAACATTATCTTTTACAAATATATTTTCTTCAAATTCAAAACTGTTTATACCTTTAAATTTATATTCAAATCCATTACATCCACCACTTTTAACGCTAAATAATATACCCTTACAATTTTCGTTTATTATTATCTTCTTTAATTGTTTTATAGCACTGTTTGTTACTGATATTAACTTTTTACACATTATATATATTATATTTAATTTATAATAAGCCAAATTAAACCTTATTACAAATTAAAATTATTTACCAAAGCATTTGTCTTTGTTTTTTTTTCTTGACTTCTTTGCAATCTAAATGAATTAGATTTTGGTTTTTGTGTAGTATGTAAAATATCTTGAAAAATATTCGGAATTTCATTATTTTCTTCATATAGTTCTGGTAAAACCTTAGTCATAGGTTTATCCACAACCATGAGAATTCTTTCATTTTTCAATAATTTTCTCCATTCTTGTATATTTAAATTTCCATAAAACTTATCTAATGTATAATGAGGGTTTGGAGCCGGTTTAATATTTTTAGTATAATCAAATATTTTACAATAAGTATTATTGAGTAAAGCATATCTTTCCCATTTTATAGAATTATCTATATCTTCATTTTTAAGATAAGCACAAGCACATTCGGGACTACAAAAACACCCATATACTTCTAACATACCATTATTATATTGTTTTGGTATATAAATAGCTGGATTATCAAATTCGTATGTACACCAAAAACAAGCAGAATTTTTATCAGATACATTATTTGTTCTTAAGTTATGTGTTAATTTATTCAACTTATTCCAAATATTCTTCATATCTATATTTTCTTTTGGAATTTCCGCCGGTTTACTTACATTAATGGATTTCTCTTGAATTAACGATTTATCTACTTCAGCATTTAACAATTTATAATTTAAAGTAGTTAATTTTGTATTATTAAAAACATTAAATGAGTTTGTTGGATTAGTTGTTGCCGTATCGTATAATGTATTATTAAAATTAGACAAATCTTGTAAGGATTCTGTTTTACATTTTAGATGTAAAATAATGTTTGGCTTTGTTTCTGTTTGAGTAGTTTTGATTTTTTCATTCTTTTTAAGTATTTTTCCTCCCTTTGGTTTCCGTCCTCGTTTCTTTGGAACTGTCGGGACGGGATTATCCGGTTTTTTCTTAGGTTTTCTACCGCGTTTTTTTGGAGGAGGTTTCTCACTTTTTGGTTTAGCCTTTCTGGGCATTAATATATATCTATAAACACCTTGATTTTTTAAATACTTTTTTTAAATGTTAAACGTTATTTTACAATTTTCTCATAAAATTGAATAATTACTTAAATAAATAATTCCCTATTATACAAATATGGCAACATTTAATAATCCGGCTGGATATCTAAAAATTATTCTAGGCCCAATGACCTCAGGAAAAACTACTGAACTTATAAAAGAATATAATAGACACCTTGCGGGTGGTTTTAATTGTTGTTTTATAAATCATTCTGTTGATGATAGATATGGATCTGGAATTACTACAACTAGTACTCATAATAAATCTACTGTAAAAAATACATTTAGCTGTTCAAAATTAGATTATTTAATGTTAGATGAAGAAAATCGTATTTCACCGTATGATGTATTTTTCGTAAATGAAGGGCAATTTTTCCCAGATCTTGAATTTTATATTAATTATCTAGTTAATAGAAAAAAGAAAAAGGTTTATGTTTGTGGATTAGATGGTGATTTTAAAAGAGAAAAATTTGGAACATTATTAAATATTATTCCTATTTGTGACGATATTATAAAACTAAAGGCTTTATGTATTCAATGTAAAAAAAGTGAAGCAATTTTTACTTTTAGATTAACAAATGATCAAGAACAAACCGTTGTAGGAGGCACCGAATCTTATTGTGCGTTGTGTAGAAATTGTTATAATAACAGCTTTTACCAAGATAAAAACTGTGTATAAATATTTACCATTTAATAAATATTTATTTATAATTTAACTTTTCTAACTTTTCGTGTACCATATCCGTGTTTTCTCTTTGCTTTTTTGGCCAATTTTAAGGCTTTTGAATTAGACTTACAATATTTCTCTAATATTTTGTAATCTACCGCTGCTGCCTTTCCTCCTGTTATTGATGATGCCATTCGTGCTCTTCCCCACGATATAGCTGTTTGATTTGGTCTTGAACCAGAACTATAATAAGCACCTGCTCCCTTACTAACTAATTTTTTTAAACCAGTTACCGAACATCCTGATTTTTTTGCTAATTTTGGTGATGCACTTACACTTTTTACTTTATATATTTTCATAGCATTAACTATATGATTTGACTTTTTGCTTTTAAAACTTTTTATCTTCTTACGTGTGTAATACTTTCCTTTCTTATATGCTTTTCTAGATTTCTTTAATTCATTACGTGCTTTCTTTTTATCTTTTTTTGTAAGGCGTTTTGGAACATATTTAACAGGAACTCTTCTACGTTTCTTTTTCTTTGTTTTCTTTCTTCTTCCTCCCCTATTTTTTTTTCTTTCTCTTTGATACTTCTGAACGTCTCTTAAAAATTTTAAATCTTCCGCATTCAGTTGTTTGCCCGCTCTTTCTCTCTTCTGTAACTCTCTTTGTCTTCTTCTTCCAGAAACAGTAAGTCTTAATCCTTCTCTTTTTTTTAAATGTCTGACTTGTTTCTCTATTGTTTCTTGTATTTCCTTTGTTGTTTGATGGAAATAAAAATTGTCTCGCAACTCTTTTTCGGTTATTTGATATGGCTGTGAAATACGACTGTTGTAAATATTTATATCAAATTCTTCTAATCCCATAGCCTCTCTTAGATCATAAAATAAACAATAACAATCTAAATTAGTCATCGCAGAGTTAGGAACCTTTACACCTTTTGCAAAATAATCTAGATTTTCTCCAAAACGAGCACACTTTCTTATTTTAGTTCCAGAAAACTGTCCGTCAACTAGTGTAGAACATGAATTATTAGAAGTAGAACAAGTATCAATTACATCTGCTAGCGCTTTATATCCTTCTACCCGTTCCTTTTTAGTTGGAGTAAACTTGATAGCAACTGGTTTTTTTTGTGTTCTACAACTATCACTTCCTCTAGATCCTCTACTTTCTCCAGCCTGTGTTACAGAACATTTTGCCCCCATTTTCTGTGCGAATGAAGGATTATACTTTGTAAAAATTTCAACTCTATCACTTCCAACTAAAATTTCTATATCATTAGCTTCTCTTCCCTTAAGATATTGAATACATTTAAAAGAAGGCAAATCAGATGACTGATTACGAGTGTTTTTAACTGTTTCGGTTCTAACCATAAAGGATTTATGTTTATCCTGTAACACCATAGCTCTTCTTACAATAACACATCTTTTACTAGCAGTCATCCTGTCAAAATAGTATAATTTACTTTCTTTCCATTTTAATTTGTTGGTTAATAAATCATCACATAAAAATAGAGAACACGCTCCAGCATCTACCGCTTCACCTACTAGAAATTTAGAGAAAGCCCTCTCCCTCGCGCGTGGACGAGGATTAGGAGTGGTTTCTACCATCATTTCATCACCATGCATTAAATTTAAATAATACCATCTTTTAATACTAGGTAAAGGATTGCTTTCTAATTCTAGATCCATTTCTTCACTCACAGCTTTTCCAGGATCAACTTTCATTTCAGCTGATCTATATTTCTGCGCTTGTTTAGCTATTTTATTTTTAAATCGCTCATTATTTCTAGCAGATCTATTAGTAAGCCCCATCGTTTCCACAGCGTTAGGTGGAATATATATTAATCCTATAGATTCTGGATCTTCACTGGATTTACTAATAACTTCTCGTATTAATAAGCCATGTCCATTATGTGGCGGTTGCCATCTTCCTACCGTAAGTTTAATTTTTGTTGCGTCTACTGTGCTGCTACTTCGTCGGGCCCTGTGGTTAGCACTGGTCTTATGTTTACTTTTTTTTGGATCAGGCTGATCGTTTTGCACACTCATTTTGTTAAAATCTTTTTCAAGTTCATTCATTTATAATATAAATTATAAATAGATTAAAAATATATATTACTATTTTATCTATATGACAGATAATAGACCTTGGGTAGAAAAATATAGACCAACAAAATTTGATGATATAGTTTTAGATCCATTAAATAGAAAACTACTAAAGAATATTGTAACGCAAAACAAATTTCCTAATTTATTATTTTATGGACCTCCAGGAACAGGTAAAACAACAACAATTATAAATTTAATTAACAAATACCAAGAAAAATACAATCAAAAAAATAAGGGATTAAAAATACATCTAAATGCGAGTGATGATAGAGGTATTGATGTGATCCGTAATCAAATTAATCAGTTTGTAAATACGAAAACATTATTTGGTAAAGGTCTAAAATTTGTAATACTAGATGAGGTAGATTATATGACTAAAAATGCCCAACAAGCATTACGATATTTAATACAACAATATAATAAAAATATACGATTTGTATTAATATGTAATTACATTAGTAAGATTGATAGTGCTCTCCAAAATGAGTTTATAAGATTGCGTTTTTGTCAGCTTCCTAAGAAAGATACATTTAATTTCCTTAAAATTATTATTGAAAAAGAAGGGTTAAATATATCTTCAAAGCAAATTAATATTATACAAAAAAAGTTTAAATCGGATATACGAAGCATGATTAATTATATTCAATCGAATCACACAAATTTTCACTTTAATACTGATATTTTATCAAAGAATTTTCTAGAAAAAATATTAAAAAACATAAAAAAAAATAAAAATAGCAATGAAATACGCAATATATGTATTAAGAATAATATTGAGATAAAAGATTTTATAAACGAGTTATTATTATATATAATAAATTATAAAGTTGATTTATTAAATAAAGAATTTATAAATTCGATACAAATTATAATTCATAGTGAAAAAGTAAATGACGTATACTTATTAAATTATTTAGTAGGAGAGCTGGATAAATTGTATAAAGAATGATAATAAACTTTCATTCTGTGTTGTAATTTAGTATTAAAAAGATTAGGTGACTTTTTAAATGGGTCAAATTGATTTCGTTTTAAATCGTATTCTTCTTGAATACATTCTAAAATGTTTTTCTTAGTAATAGGAATATTTGCGCTTCTCTTTTGAGTGAAAGTTTTTGAACTTTCCATTTATATACAATTATAGAAAATAAAATTGATTTAAAACTAACTTAAAGAAATTATATATATAATGAATAATCTAGATGAAGAATGGCTATCTTTTAGTACTTCTACAATTAATGAAATACAAGTATTGGATAATAGTAAAAAAGTAAAAAATATTCCTAAACCAGAGATGCCTAAATGTAGTGATATTTATATTTCAACAAAAACTAGAACGTGCGAATTAAATTCACACATTGATTTATATAAAATATTTTGGAAATTAAATGTTATTAAGTATCACGAACCTATTGAAGGTATAATAAAAAAAAGTATGAAGGTTAATTGTACTACCGAAGAAGAATCAAAAATACTAGAGGAAAATTTGATAACATATAAAGAACCTAACATGTTAGTAAACATAATTTCACAAATAAATTCTGTTAAGGCAGGTGTAAAAAAATTTAAAGATGTTAGAAAAGTGGATATGGGCTTATGTAAAAAGGACTTAATTAGTTTCAAAAAAAAGAAAAAAGGTGCTTTCTATAATTGCTTTGCCCTTATATTAAGAATTAAATATAAAGACACATTCAAGGAAGTTCACGTTAAAATCTTTAATACCGGAAAATTAGAAATACCTGGAATACAATACAACGATTTATTAGAAATTACTCTAAATAAAGTTGTAAACATATTAAAACCATATACAAAACCTGATTTAATGTATAAAAAAGAAAAAATAGAAACTGTTTTAATTAATTCAAACTTTTCGTGCGGGTTCTATATTAATAGAGACGCATTACATAAATGTTTAAAATATGATTATAAAATACAATCTGCTTATGATCCTTGTTCTTATCCTGGAATACAGTGTAAATTCTTCTACAATCCAGATTCAACAAATCATAATGGAGTTCATGATGATAACTTGCTTAAAAAAACTATTGGTCCAAATAGAAAATGGTCTCAGATATCTTTTATGGTGTTCCGCACTGGAAGCGTATTAATAGTAGGTAATTGTGAAGAAGATATCCTACACATTATTTATAATTTCCTTAAAAAAATTATATTTAATGAGTATGATAAAATATTCATTCGAATTAATAATGATAAAAAGAAAAAATCTAATAAAAAGATAAGAAAAAAAACTATTTTATTCACTAATTAAACAACCAATTAGTAAATTTTAAGGCTGTAAAATTTTCTAACTTATCTTTACATTTTTTATCAAATAATTTTCTTTTTATTTTTACCTTATCGATAATTTTTTTATTTTGAATTTTTTTAAAATATAAATTACATAAATTCAAAAACTTACATTCATTCATATCACCTCTTGTTAATAATAATCCTTTGTAATAAATAAAACAATCGCAAATACTTAACTTTTCTAAAATATTACAAGGAAGATTGATAAATTTATTAAATATTTTACATATCATCTTTTGAGCATACATTATATAACTCAGTCTTGTATCACCCTTTAAATTTTCATTATCAAGTATATATAAAATTAATTCATTGAATAAATTACAAGAAACATTTATAAATTTTAACTTTTTTCTTTCATTTATTGTAAAATCCACTTTTTTTTTATATTCATTGTTAATATCAAATATTGTTTTCTTATAGACAAATAATGTTGCGTCTTTTGAATTTAATTGTAAAAATGTATGATTATCATCTCCTATTTGTCCTATAAATTCAACATAATACAAAAATGCTTTTTTACAATGATGAATTGTTAAATTCAAATTTTTTGTATACATAAAAACTATATTAAATATGTGCTTTATAGTATCACATCCTCTCTTTAAAACAAATATATAGTAAGCATGATTTTGAACTACTATTTTATCTCCAGCATGAAATAGATATTCATTTAATATATCAATATAAGCCCTTACTACATCCATTTCGTCATTTAATATTGTATCGTTATAATTTTTTGTGTCACTTAAATAGTTTTTTTGTGGTTCATCCATTTAATCTTGTTATATATTATTTTTTTAAATAAATAACTATTTAAAAAGATAATTTCATTTTTAACATATAAATATGTCTGAGACTCAAACTACTCAAGAATCTACTACTTCTAATTATAGACTTCCTAGTGGAACTACCTTACAACATTGTGCTAAACTTAGTATTGTCGAAGATAAACCCATTATGTTTGACTACTGGACCGCTTCATGTGACAAAGAAGTTTTAATTGGCGTCAGAGAAAACCAAGAAAAACTTCTTGTAAAAAGCGAAGAGGAATACACCAGTCCTGTAAGTAAAATTTACAAAGTTGAAAGTGAATATATTATTATTACCGAAAACTCACTATACGTAGTCAGTGCAGATATTCCAACTAAACGGATTTCTGCTTAATTTATAATTTATTATATTTATGATAACTTATAAATTATAATATTTTTTCTAACTCCCCTATTTGATCATTTGTTAGTGTTTTTGGAAATGTTATATTAAATTTAATTATTAAATTACCTTTTATATTGTTCCGTTCCATTCCTAAGCTATTGATTTGTTTTATAAAATTTGGTGGAATTATATTTCCTTTATCATGTTTTATGTTATATGTTTTTCCATTTAAATGTTTTATTTCAAATAAAAATCCACATAGCGCTTCCTTTAAGCTTATAGATTTTTCACATACTAAATTCAATCCTTGACGTTTTAATTCACTTTTATCATTTTTTATTTTTATAAATACTTTTAAATCGCCCTTCAAGGTATCGTTAATGACATGTCCCTTGTCTCGAACTATTTTTATTTCTCCATTATCAACACCTTTATGAATATTTACATAAATCTTTTCCTTTTCATTTCTTTTCTCATTGCCGATCATTATCCATCTATCTATTTCCAATGGATAATTAATACCATTATAGGCTTCTTCTAACGATATTTGTATTTTCTTTATAATTGGTGGGGGTTTTGCCATGCGTTGTGCCATATTCATTGGTCTACCATTTCTAAAAATTTGAACATTAGGCATTCCTGGAATACCACCAAATCCACCTGAAGTCACATGAATATTATTACGCATACCTGGGGGCATTCCGGGCATTCCAGGCATTCCAGGCATTCCAGGCATTCCTCCTCCAAAAAACATTTTAAAAATCTCATCAACACCTTCTCCTCTACCCCCGCCCATAAAAGGGTTACTTTTCTGCATATCATATATTCTCTTCTTTTCTACATCACCCAAAGTACTATATGCTTCATTGATTTTTTTAAACTCTTCAGCATCTCCACCTCTATCTGGATGATGTTTTAAAGATAATTTTCTAAAAGCCTTTTTAATCACATCCGGGCTACTATTAGATTCAACTCCTAACACTTTGTAATAATCCATTTGTTGTTATATTTACTTAAATAGTTAAGTATTTAAATATTTAATTATGAATACACAATTTTTAAAAAAATATCAACCCTTATTTTTTAAAGATTTTATAATCGATAAAGAATATATTGAATTATTAGATACACTAAATAATATGGATTCATTAAACATATTACTTGTTGGTAATAGTGGATCAGGAAAGACTTCCATATTATACGCAACTATTAGAGAATATTATAAAATGAAAGATATTCCAAGTAAAAATGTATTACTCATTAATAATCTAAAGGAACAAGGTATCTCGTATTATAGAAGCGAAGTTAAAACGTTCTGCCAAACCCCATCTATTGTTCCAAATAAAAAAAAATTCATCATTTTAGATGATATTGATTTTATTAATGAACAAAGTCAACAAGTATTTAGAAATTGTATAGATAAATATAGTCACAAAGTTCATTTTCTTGCTTCTTGTAGCAATACTCAAAAAGTTATTGAAAGTATTCAATCTAGGTGTACTATTATAAAACTTAAACCTATATCACAACCTTATCTTAAAATTATATTAAATAATATAAAAACCTCAGAACACTTGAAAATTAACGAAAAAGCTGAAAAATTTATCTTAAACATTTGTAATAACTCCGTTAGATTGTTAATTAATTATCTTGAAAAATTCAAATTATTAAACATATCTATTGATGAAAAAAAGGTTAAGGAAATTTGTACCAATATTAGTTTTTATGAATTTGAAAATTACACTAGAGCTTGGTATATAGATAAAGATCTTCAAACGTCTATAAAGTTAATTTATTCTATTTATAATAAAGGATACTCGGTTATGGACATTTTAGACTCTTATTTCTCATTTATTAAAATTACAAGTATAATTCAAGAAGATGTTAAATATAAAATTATCATTTTTATATTGAAATATATAGCTGTTTTTCATACTTTACATGAAAACGACATCGAACTTATTATTTTTACAAATGAATTATTAAAAATATAATATTTTTTTTTTTTAAAACTATTATATACATATGAGCCAAATATTTCAATTTTCATTTCCAACTGAAAAATTTTTTGATTTTTTACAAAAATATTGTATAGAAAATAAAAATCAGTTTGTGTTTTCAAAAAGCGCGTTTAAAAAAGCCAAATTAGACGACGCCATTCAACCTTTTTGTGAAGATTTAAAGAAATATTATTTTTCTTCTAAATATTTTTATTTAGAAAGAGATATGATTTATAAAAATTTTGTTACCATCGTTAGACAGATTTGTAAATATCACCATATTCCATTTACATCTTCCATTAAATATAATAAATCAAAATATGATATTTACTACTTCATTTACCGAGAGATAAAATCATAAATTTACTTACTTCAAAATCTCCTTCTAATACTTGACGATGACTTAAACGAGCAAACCAATTGTATTTGTGACGTTTCAATATTTCATCATCTGGTAATATTATACATTTTAATGAACACATACATAAATTTAGAGGACTATCATTCAATAAATCTTCTACTAATACTACTTTATTCTCTTTGTCCTTTACACCCAATGCTTTTCCACATACTATACTACATTTACCCTCCATACATAACTTATTAATATGCTTGTCTATTAATCCGTCAAATTTAACAAAATCATTTTGATTTTCAGATATTATTATTTCTAAATTTTCTATTAATTCATTCATACTTTTACTTCCTTTTTTACAGCCCATGAATTTACGACTCGGAAAAAATCTACTTTTTTCCGAACTACTATTTCTATTTACTAATTCACTTACATACATATCTGTCTGGGCTAATTTATCGTTATGTAAGTCTTTTATATTTCTCAACATTATAGAACTATCTGGTACTATTAATCCTCCATATGCTTCTAATAATTTACATAATCCTAAATCACGAACTGTTTCCTTTATAGGATTTGGTAATTGATTTAACTGTATTGTCCATTCGGGTAATAATTTTGATATGGAACTGTCATTTATTAAACATACATTAAAACTATCACCACATTGTCTTATTATTGATTCTACACATAGATCCTTGTAAGGCTGGTTTAATTTTCTACTGTTTCTTGAACCAAATGAACTCCAATCTCTGCTATTTATTTCATGTTTTGTATGAATCCACAATATTTCTTTACCCGTCATAGATTCGCTTTCATTTAGCAAGTATTTTCTTACTAAATTATATTTATCTAACTCCTCGTCAGGAAAATATTTTCCTTCATATCGCTTATATAATATTCCTATTGCTGTTAGTAATATAAATATCAAAAAATTCTGGAATAGTCGCATTTATATATATACAAAACAATTTAATTCTTTAATCTTTGTAATTCCATCCACCAATCTTTATTAGCACGATTTACTTCTTCTTCGCGTTTTAATATTTTAAATGCTCGATGTGTATCAGACACACGTTCCTTTGATTTCCTACCATTTAATAATTGTTTTGATTGCTCCAATGATAACATACTTGGATTCTGCTCCCTTCTATCTTTCTTTAAACTTTCAACATTACTATATTTCTTTTTTCTTAAATAATCCTCCCGTGTTACTGGAACTACCGTTTCTGTATGAACCTTCCGTAAATCATCATATTGTAATTTACTAAATATATCTGAACTGTATTCTTCCGGTTTATTTCTTGTTAAATCATAACCCCCTCCATTATACGATAATTCATTTACACCTTTATGTATTATTAATTCTCGTGATGCTGCTTTCTTCTTGTTGAATGCTGCCTCCATATCTCTTTTATTTGTTATTCTATCCTCGTCCATATCTTCATTTGATTTAAACCATTTTCCATAACCTCCATCCACATCATCATCTGTTATTTTTACCTTTTCAAACATATTATTAAACCATTTATTAAAATCACCCGCCTTCATACCATCCAACTTTTTTAATAATAATGCCTTTTTACTTGTTTCCATCTTTTCACTTTCATAACTTATATTACTTACACACCTAGAACGTTTCATTTTAAATTCATATATTGATTCTAACATTTTATATGCCTTCATAAAAAACATAAATACTTCTCTATTTAATCCTGATTTATCCGGATGAGTCTTTAATGCTACATTTTTTGCCTTTTTCATATCTATCTCATTAAATTCATAATTTAGATGAAATAGATTTAACAAATCCTCCAAATCATAGTTATCTATATTCAAATCAAAGTTATCCATTATATTACTATTTACATATTTTTATTTAAATTATATATTCTGGGTTATATATAAATATGGTACACGGAAAAACTATTATTGATCTAAGTAATTGGCCCAAACACAATAAATTTATTTCAGGGTTACCTCAAGATGTTAATGATTATACAGAAGCACAATGGTTAAATCTTATTATTCCTAATCAAGATGCTGGAGGGCTAACAAATAATTCTCCTCAAAGGGCAAATGATAATTTTCTTGCTATAAGAAGAAAATTAACAGAACTCAATTTATTAGCCGATTATAATTCTACATCTACAGGAAGTCAAATGACAGATGTTATTAACAATTTAAAAAATCCAGCTATTATTAATGGAATTAAACCGAATGTTGCCGCATTATTGGGTGCTTCATTTGAAGCACTTGAAAAAGACACTCACGGTTTAGGTGCTGAAGGAACCCGTGACACCGGAAGAGTTACACTAGGCACTGATGAGATAAAAATTGTCGCATATTTTAATGTAATGATGTGTTGTTTGTCTGAAACTATTGTAAAAGAAGGTAAAAGTTACTCTCAAGCAGATAGTTACTTTGGACCAGTTTCTATTACTAAAAATCTTTGGCCTATTTTAACTGGTTCAAATGAAACGAAAGAATTCAAATTATATTTATTAATAAAAATATTTTATTTTGATAGTAAATTATATAAATTCATCAGTCCAATCAGTGAATATCCTACTATGACCTACGGAACACAAACCATTCGTATAGGAAACCCTATATATGAAGATAATACACTTTCCCCCGTACACGTGTATAGATTGTTTTTATTACATTTATGGCTTAAAAATAAAAAGGCTTCGCAATATAATGCCTTATCAAAAGAAAGTAAAATAGGATTTTGTAATTCTTTTTTTGAAGCTATGAAAGGAGAAATTATAGCAACTCAGTTTGGTCCATTAGGCGATGATGGAAGTATTAAAACACTTCTAGCTAAATATTTAGTCAATAAAGATCCTATTTATTTATATTCGGCTGTATTATCACCTTTTACTAACCCCAATAATATCTTTCCTGGGTTCGATGATATATCAAATACAATAGAAGAATTAACTGGTGAGGTGCTTGAAAATGGTCCAGATTTTATTAATAAACTTTTGATGTTTATTGGCCGGTGGAAAGCATCCCGTGGAATTACACAAGACTTGGATATAAGAACCACTTTGAACATTGATTATATAGAAAAACTTTATAAAGCTCTCTCAAAACCTGTTATTTTTAAGAAACAAAAAATGAGTAAATTTATAAAGTCGATTGCTTTATTTAAAAAGAATTTTATTCCTATAGCTAATTTATCACCTAAATTAATTAGTAAACTTGAAAATATGGATAATAATATTTATAATAATAACAACAGTCTAATAAAATCGGCTGGATTCTATATAAAACCTATTAAAAGTGGATACTCCAGAAATAGTATGAATGATAAAATATATATCGGTGGTGGTAAAAAACATACTAGAAAAAAAAGAAGAAAAAATAAAAGAAAAACTTTAAAATTATATTAATCTTGATATTGTTGCTTTAAAAAATGCTAATAATTCATCGTCATCGGCGCCTATCATACTTTCCGCCATTTCTCCATTTATATAACTTAAAAATGAAGGATAACCCCTTACTTTCAGAGAACTGCAAATATCACACCCTTCGTCCGCGTCAACAATTACAATATCTACTAAATGTTTTACTTTTTCTACCAATCTATTAAATGTTGGGGCAATTCTTTTACAAGGACCACACCAAGTTGCTGTAAATTTAATAATTACAGGTTTCTTTTCTGAGACTAATTCGGCTAATTCTGTTCTTTTTGTTAAATTATATGTATTTCCAGGCATATATATATAATTTAAATTAGATTACTTTATATTCTAGTTTACTCATTATTTTTAACAAAATCTTCTAATTCTTCTAGTTCTATATGAGGTAACATAAGATGCGATTCCCAAATATATTTACAATATGCCCAAATCATACCCGGGCTGTCTTCATAAAATTGAGGAAATTCTTTTTGAAGCTTACTTCCTATATCAGGAATTAATTGATGACTTTCTGGTGGTAATACATAAGATAATTGAACAATTCGGGTTACTGGTTTATTATTATTTTCTTTTATCATTTTACTATCAAAACTTGGAACATATCTAAATAAATCAATAAGCAATGGTGGATAATTATATTTATATGTCCATCTCCAATCAAGACAACCTGACGTATAATAATTCATTACCCATTCTAATCCTTCCATATAATTTAAACTCACTTGCTTCTTGAAATAATTACTATCAGTGTTATTAAATAACATTTCATAATATCTTTTCTCCCAAAATGATTTATATGGGTCAATGTATTTTTCTAAATCACGATTTTTTATAGGAATACACATATATCTGTTCTTTTTATCCTCTTCGGTTTTACTTGGAAATGAACGTTTCTCCCACTTTCCTCTTATTTTATATTCATTTAATAAATTACTATGTTCATTTTCTCCAAGAAATTTTATTAACTTTCTCACATTTTTCCAATAAATTTTCTTACCATCTGTTAAATTTCTTTTCTCATCTTTGTTAATATATTTATATGCTTCTAACATTATTTGAATACCATTCGTTCTAATGTTCATTGATGGAAAGTGTGGCAAAAAATCATTTCCCATAAAAAAACATAAAAATATATAATCGTATAATTTATTCGTTTCTTGTTTAGAACTAGGTTTTTTACCATTATTCATCTCCATTATTATTTCTTGAGATAGTAAGGGTATATCTAACAAATAACTTTCATTTGGATTAATATCTCTATTAATAGACTTTACAAATTCTGGTGTTTCTCTGTATAAATATATTTGTTTAGAGATCCGTAAATGATTCAAACACAACATAATCAAATCCGCGTCTAAGCCATATATTACAGTTACTTGTTTATTATGTTGTTTTTCATTATCTCTAATATGTTGAAAAAGTTTGTGTTCTCCTTCACCAGGTTCATCGCTACCTGAAAAAATAAATTCTTTAATATTATAACTCTTTTCTTTGCCTTTGTAATAATTATAAACTCCGTTATTTAATTTATCCATAAAATTTGTTCCAGGAGTAATTGCCGTTTTATTCCATTCATTTTTCTCTCCAAATAATTGATTGTTAATCTTTTTCTCGATCATAGATTTGTATCTTCTCGTTCGTTGTTGTTCTAATTTCGCAACTGGTGCTACTCCATCAAAAGCTATATAAACTTGATTATTAGGTTTTATTTCGTCAATGTACGCATCTAATTGTTTACAAACACCCATTATTAAATCTTCTTCGAATTTTTCATCATTTTTATATTTTTCATAGTCCTTTGATAACATACGTAATACATCATATACTATGGAATTACTATCAAAATATAAATTATTTATCTTTTTTTTAAAGTCAAATAATTTTATTAACATATCTTTGTGATTTCTTATTAAGTAGGAAAAATAACTTGGGACACCCATTTATCTTATTTTAATAATTATTCTTCATATTATTTTTAAATAACATTTATATATATATGTCTGATAAACTAGCATCGAAAGTAGATCATAATAGAAAAGGTTATAAAGCTAGCACATCTAGTTCTAGAAATGCAAGAAGATTTAATACTACAAGGAACAATCTAAATAAACCTCCTTTAAAACAAATACCTGGGGCACCAGATTATGTTAATAATGCATATAGAATAGCACAAATAACAGAATGGAAAGAGAAACGCGATATGCCGGTAGATGTAGGTGCCTTTAGAAAAGCTATTAAAGTTTTAAAAAATTACGGAATCCCAGATTATAATTATGATACAGATTCTGATAGCGGAACTGGTAATGATAGTGGTAGCGGGTTGGATATGTCTTTGGGTACACCTAGACCCAGACCTAGAACAAACGCACTATCTACTCCACAAAGTGCTTCTTCTACTGATAGTAACATGTCTTTAGATTCTGATTACATCAGAAGAAGACAAAATGATGAAGCCAGACGGGAAAGAATGGATTATGCAATTAGAAGAGGACATGTTAATATTGGAAGACGAAGACAATTAAAAAAAGAAGCATCTAGAAGCATGCAAAAAGATCTCAAGAAATATTTCGAAAAAAAATCTTGGCAAGGTGGTGGAAAATATAAAACAAAAAAAAGAAAATATAAAAAACGTAAAACTAGGACAAAGAAAAGAAAATACCATAAGAAAAGAAAATCCCGTAAGAACAGAAAAACAAAACGCCGTAAAAGACGTTAATAAATCATATAAATAGTACTATACTAATTATTTATATGATATTCATTTCACCACCATTTGGTAATTATATTCATTTACCAAACACTATGTCTATTAAAGGAAGTTATACATTAAATCATAGACCTGGGTTAATATCTCAAATCTTCAAAACATTAAGATATACTGATTTTAACGGAAAAAAAATGTGGATTAATAAAATTGGACTAAGAAATCCTGGTATTTTATATGGATTAAAACATTATAATCCAAAAACCGATATTATTAGTATAGCTATTATGGAAAAAGAACAAATACAAAAATTCAATGAAATCATCCCAAAAGATACTAATCTTGAAATTAATGTTAGTTGTCCAAATACAGATAAACATATGATTAATGATGGTATTCACATTTTTTTAAATCCTCAAAGAAAATGGTGCATTGTTAAATTATCACCATTGGTTGATAAAAAATTGATTGATAATTACTATAAACAAGGATTTCGTCAATTTCATTGTAGTAATACATTACCTACACAGAATGGCGGGGCTAGTGGACCTATACTAATAAAATATACAAGTGAGTTACTTAATTATATAAATAAAAATTACAGAGATACTATTACTATAGCTGGGGGAGGTATCTATAATCATGAAGTATTAGATAAATATAAAAATATTGGAGCAACTTACTTTTCTGTAAGCACTTTATTTTTTTATCCTGTAAATTGTATAAATTTTTTTTACAATTATTACAAGAAAAACTTGTAAAATATTTAGTAATAATAATAATCATAATAATATATACAGAAAAAATGAAAAATCGTAAAATAAACAGTTCCTTAAAGAGGAAAATCAAAAAACAATCCTCATCATATTCAATCATTTCTCAAAAAATAAAAAATTATCAGGAAATAATACAAAACACCATTTTATATATTCAAAAATACAAAACTTTGGATATAATAGATGCCGGTGATCTTAATATTTGTATTCAAAATATGGAAAACTTATATGAAAGTTGCAAAAATGTTTTATTATTAATACAAGATAAAGAAAATGTTGATATTAACGACATCGCTAATCGTCTTCAAATTATTAATAACGAATTGTCTATTAATTTTAAATCATATGGTACGGGCAATTTAAAACATTTATTAGATATTTGCATTGGACCTGATTATATTAACAAGTATTTTATGAACAAACCCAAAGAAGGTTTATTCAATATGATTGAAAAATATATACACCCTATTAGTTACAAAATTATGGACTGGAAGGAAAAAAATACTTTTGAAAATAAAAAAATTAATAAAAAACTAGCTAAGAATAGAATTGTAGAAGATTTTATGTTAGTTGAAACAGCCGATAGTTTAGATTGTTTTGATTTAGCTAGAACTACTAAGAATTTTCAAACAAAAGTATATGGAATTAAGGTATGTTTTCAAAATCCTGAAAAACGAAAAACGCTAATTATTTCTGCTATCGTAGATGAAATGGTTATCGATTGTTTAAATGATAATTTTATTGAGAAAAAAATACAATCGTTATTTCGTGATAAACCCAAAGATGATATTTTTCAAAATGAAGATTTCCGTAGGTTTGTAAAATCATTAACACTTAAATTACTTTTAGTTTATAATAATAAAGAATTATATCAAAAATATACTGGTTATATTAGTCAAATTAATAGATTAAAAAAGAAAACTATTTCGCAGGTAGTAAAAGAATTTATTTCAGATGATTTATTCGGACAACGCAAAACACTAATACAATTATTAATAAAATACGATGATCTTGAATTACAGTACTTGGCGTATCTATTATACGACTTGTTATCAACCGAAACAAATGGGACTTTTGATACATTAGATCAAACTATTCTATTTGATAGCTTTCCTTGGGCTATAAAAAAGTTTTTTCGTGATGCTATGACTAATACTGTGAAATATACCAAAACTCTTACTAATTTTGATACTAGTAAAATTCCAATTGAACAACAAATATGTCTTATGAAAGCAAATGATAGTATTAAGGAAAAAGCTATGTTAAAGCTCAAAGAAGTAAAAGCTAAATCGGAAGACTCTGGTTCAAAAGCTAGACAATACTTGGAAGGTCTTCTTAAAATACCATTTGGTATATATCGTAAAGAACATATTTTATCTATTATGGAAAATAATAACACTAATTTTGTCGAAATTGTTAAAAATATTAAGGAAACTAACGAAAATATTAATATTCCTATCAAAGAAAAATATTCTGCTCTTGAAATAAATAATTACTGTGAATATTTACAGAATTCTTATATTAAAACTGTAGCAGATAAATATACTTGTAAAATGATCAAGATTTTTAGCTCTGGAAAAAGAGATAATTTGATTAGTAATATTTGTTTCATCAATAGTATTACAAAAAAACATAATAAAAAACAATATAAAATATTACATTCTGGAAAAAAAATTAATTATATGAAAACACATATTAATAAAACCATTGAAAAGTTATTTTTAAATAAAGAAGAAGATATTATAAAAGAATTATGTTCTAAAAGTAAGTTGAAATGTGACAACGATAATACATGTAAATTAGTAAAATCTATTGGAGATATAAATAAAGATTGGAATTCTGTTGGATCTACTATAAAAGAAATTAGAGACGTATTAGACAACTCGGTATATGGACACTCTAAAGCCAAAAGGCAAATAGAAAGAGTTATTGGTCAATGGATTACAGGAGAACAAACTGGATATTGTTTCGGATTTGAAGGTCCTCCAGGAGTTGGAAAAACTTCATTAGCAAGAAAAGGATTATCAAATTGTTTAAAAGATAAAGATGGAACTACCAGACCTTTCTCATTTATAGCATTAGGAGGTTCAAGTAATGGAAGTACTCTTTCCGGGCATAATTATACATATGTAGGTTCTACTTGGGGAAGAATTGTAGATATACTAATGGAAAAAAAATGCATGAATCCTATCATCTTTATTGATGAACTTGATAAAGTTAGTAGAACCGAAAATGGTAAAGAAATAATAGGTATTTTAACCCATCTTATAGACCCTACACAAAATGAAGGGTTCCAAGACAAATATTTCAACGGCATTGATATCGATTTAAGCAAAGCATTATTTATCTTTTCTTATAATGATGTCTCTTCTATAGATAGAATTTTACTTGACAGAATACATAGAATTAAATTTGAACATCTAACCCTTTTCGATAAATTAGAAATTACTAATAAATATATCTTACCTGAACTTTTTTTAAAAATTGGACTTAATAATATTATACAATTTGATAATCCTGTTATCAAGTATATTATTGAAAATTATACAAATGAATCTGGTGTTCGTAAATTGAAAGAAATTCTATTTGAAATCATTTCTGAAATTAATCTGGAGATTTTAAATAATGAAAATGGAGAGAAAAATATTCCAATAATTATTACAAAAGACCAAATTAAAAATAAATATTTAAATGATAGACACGAAATGATCCATAAAAAAATACATCAAGTATCAAGTATAGGTGTTATGAATGGATTGTGGGCAAACGCATTGGGAATGGGGGGAATTATCCCAATTGAATGTTTCTATTTACCTTCAAATAATTTCCTTGATTTTAAACTTACTGGATTACAAGGAGATGTTATGAAAGAAAGCATGAATGTAGCAAAAACTCTCGCATGGAAATTAACTAGTAAAGCCAAAAAAACTAAACTTGTTAAAGAATTTGAAAAAACTAAACTTCAAGGTATTCATATTCATTGTCCAGAAGGCGCTGTTCCAAAAGACGGACCTTCAGCAGGAACCGCAATCACCACCGCTATTTATAGTTTGCTTAATAATAAGGTTATTAAAAAAGATGTTGCTATTACTGGAGAAATAAATTTACAAGGTTGCGTTACTGCTATTGGAGGACTTGAACTTAAAATTTTAGGCGGTATAAAAGCAGGGGTAAAAACTTTCATATTTCCAGAAGAAAATTTAAAAGATTATAATAAATTTATTGAAAAATATAAACCTAAAAATATTATCCCCGACGACATTAAATTTATAAATGTTAATAATATTCATCAAGTATTAAAACTTGTTTTTGAATAATTTTTTTAATATAATTATATAGTATATTAAGAAATGCCTTTATCATTGGATCCAGGAAATATCATAAAATTCACTACTTATTTTTCCCCTATATTTATACCATCGTTTTTATTGGTTACATCAGCTGTGGAGGCAAACCTAAAGGGAATTGCTTATATTATTGGACTTATAATAACATATGGATTTGGATATTTAATGAAATTTTTTTTTAGAAAAAATTTTGGAGATACATATCTAAGAAGATCTTTTAATACCACTAATGGAGCTCCACCCGGTTGGACCGCCGCGTCTATGCCTGATTATTGTAGTGTATTTGAAGGACCATTTGATCACTCTACAATAGGAAATGTTAATATGCCTTCATTAGTATCAATGTTCCATTCATTTACCATATTTTATATTATGCTTTCTGTCGCAACCAATACAGTAATTCCCATTGGTGGAATATTATTTATCATTGGATTATCCATTAATGCCTGTATACATTTATATTTACGTAAAACTATGCTTTGTGACAGTTGGAAAGGTATTCTATTGGGGTTCTTTGTTGGAAGTGGTCTAGGTGCTGCTTGGTGGGCTGCCCTAAAAGCAATTAATCCAAGTTGGTTGTTTTTTGGTCACAATAAACAAACCAAATGTAAACTTGGAAAAACAAAATTTAAATGTACTTACACTTAATCATAATATATTTTCTATATAAAATCTCCAAAATACGTATGTCCTTTCCTTTAATTTGTTATTATACCAGTCATTAAAATGACGACTACCTATATAAGAAACAAAAAAACGAGCAATAAAAAATTCTAATATCTTTTTTAAATTAGCATTTTTATATTTCTCTAATATGTTTATATTTTCAACACTTTTTCCCGTTTTAATATTTACATAATTATGAAAATCAAATAATACCTTTTTCAATTTATCCTTTGTATTTACAGACGACAAAGGTATATTATTTATATACTTCGACGCATCAGCTCGACAATAAGGACATGGCAATCCACCACATATATTTCGTATAAAATCCCATAATTCATTATAATGAACCTTATATTTTTCATCATTTGCCTTTTCAGCTAAAGAATGGAATAAAATCCATGTAGGCTTACCCCAAAATCCTTTTGTTCCCATTTTTCCACTTGACTTTGTAAGTAATCTTGTATTTTTATTTACCTTTACCATACCTCTAAAATTATTTTGTTGTTTTTTTACAATTCCAATATAATTATTTTTTTTTGATTTGCTCCACATATTACCTAAATTAAAAGACATTAGTATAAAAAATATAAAGAGAATAATTTATACTAATCAAATGAATAATAATGTTTCTAATTTTAACGATGAATTAATGAAAATGTTACAGGAATCATACGATGAACCTGATAATAATTGTGAGAAATGTTTGATTTCCAACGAACCATTACAAGATAATTGTATTAATCTTGAATGTAATCATAAATTTAATTATAAACATATTTATAATGAAGTATATAAGCAAAAGAAAAATGCTTGGCACAGCGAAGTAAATAAAGTTAAAAATGTTGAAATCAAATGCCCTTATTGTAGAAATATTCAAAAAGGCCTACTTCCTCATAGAGAAGGTTATGATAAAGTTAAATATGTAAATTGGCCTCCATCATTAATGATGCTTCCAGATCAATGTATTTACGAATTTAGTTCAGGTAAACGAAAAGGAGAATATTGTGGTAAAAAATGTAGTGGAAAATATTGCTCATCTCATCATAGAATTATGAAGAAGAGAAAAGAAAAAGAACAAGAAAAACAAAAAGAAAAAGAGAGGAAAAATTTACTAAAAATAAAGAAAAATATGGAAAAACAGCTTTCAGATTCAAATTTTCAGAATTCAATGGTTAATCTTGTATTAAACACACCAAATCAAACATCCCAAGTAATCACGTGTGCTTATATATTTAAAAAGGGAAAAAGTAAAGGTAAAATGTGTCCGTGTAAAAAAATACATCAAAATGGTCTATGTAAATTCCACTACAAAAAGTATAAACAATCATTGGAGAAAAATAAAGCTCAATTAGAAAAGGTAAATAAAAATATTAAAATTATAATAGGAAAAATTAATCAAAATCAAAAATTAGTTATTACTATTTAGTATAATTATTTTATAAAATATTATTTACATAATCAACTTAAATAATTTATAAGTATTTTATATATCAATGAGTCAAGAAACTCAAAATGCTTTATTGGAAAACGTAAAATCTTGGTTAACTATAGACAATGAAATTCGAGCACTTCAAAAAGAAATTAAAGAAAGAAGAAAACTTAAAAAACAACTCACCACTAATCTTATGGGAACCATGAAATCTAATGATATAGACCAACTAAATGTTCCAGACGGAGAACTTATTTATAATAAAACCAAAACTAAGGCACCACTCAGTAAAAAACACTTATTATCTTCATTAACTCAATATTTTAAAGGAGACCAGCGCGTGATCGATGAACTCAGTAAATTTATTATGGAAACTCGTTCTGAAAAAGAAAAAGAAAGTATTAAACGAAAAATTAAAAAAAATAAATAAAAATTTACTTAAATTAATAATAGTTATTTAATATATATACATGAATATATCTATTAAACATACACTACCTGGTAAATTATCTACTGTTCAAAATGAAGTTGTTACTATTAAATACAACAAAAAAGATGATTTTTTTCCCGATAATTATTATAAATACAATTTAAATGATATTTTAAAAACTGATTTCTTACAAATAAAAAAAAATCCTGAATTATTCATTTATGCGTGTTGTTTCAGAGTGATAACTAGTAAGCCAAATAAAATTATACAGAAACCATTTTTAGAATATTTATTGTTTAAATATCCAAATAGCAATAATAAATACAGCAATTTATGCATTTTCCCATTTAGAATATTGGGAAAAGATACTATTAAATCAGCTTCTAAAAAACTAACCAAAGACTTATACCCATCCAATGATTGTTTGGGTTATATTCAAAATTCTAAGGGGATCTTTCTCTTTTATGAAATTCCTTATAAAAATTATAAAGTTCCATTACTTAAAAAAAAAAATCAGTTGTGGTGGGCTACTATACACGAAATATGTAACCGAAAAAAAATATTAAATTTTCCTATTCATAATTCTGTTACAAAATTATTTTATAATAATTCTAAACTTATTTATCTTAAAAATAATAAAAATATAAACATACAGATACCTACTATTTCTTATTATACAGAAACCAAAGAATTATTACCTTTTATATCAATCATGGGTATTAAAGCATCTTCTATGAGAACATTCGGTCCATATTATTATTTTACTGATTTTATAAATAGTTTTCGTGGGGCATGGACCGCAATTTACAAGGAACGACAAATTCAAGATAAACCTATAACAGACAAAAACGGCCTACTTAACTCTTCAGGATTTGTTAGATTTGTTCTCTTTACAAATAAACCAAGAGTTATGTTATATAGACCTACAGATCCATTTTATGAATTTATTAAAACATTAGATAAATCCAACCAATCTCCAATACAAGACAACGCATTAAAAATTAAATGGGCACACAAATGGGATTCTATTATTGTTAGTAATTTTAAATTTAAAAATTTATCTGGTTTCTATCAAGTTAATTCCATGTTTGTAACTAAATCCTTTGAAAGTTTTACGTCCTTAAGTTATCATCTTATTGATAAAAAATCCCTCAAGCCTGTATGGGATCCAAATTATAATAATTATTCAATAATATAATATTTATATTTATTATATGAACAAATATACCGTTATTTTACTTGCTTTTATATTTATTAATGGAATGGGGTCACTTATAAGTTATTTATTTCCTGCTGTTCCCAAGGATAGAGTTTTACCTATCATTTTATGGTTAAATATGGTCCTTGCTTTAGCCTTCTTTTTACCAAATAGAGTGGCAACCTTCCTTACCCTTTAAGTTCATTTTTGAATATATTAAAAATTGATTTTAATATATCTCTAATAATTATTATTATACTATCATGGAAAAGCGCATCACTTCTAAAACCCGTATTTATATTCAAAATTTTAAAGAACAGTTAAAAAATAAAATCGTTAATGATAATAAACTTAGCAAAAAAGACATGAACGATCTTGTTCAATATATATATGATTTTCCACAATTAACATTTCTGCCGCAAGATTTTCAAAAAAGAAAACGTGTTAAAAATATTGTTCCTTATTTTGAACGTTGTTGTGCTCTTAGAGCCAATGGCGAACAATGCACTAGACGGAAAAAAAACAATCCCAAATTTTGCGGAACCCATATTAAAGGGACACCTCACGGTGAAATAACACAAACAGATACTCCGAAGACACATACTAAAAAAACTTGTTGGGCACAAGAAATCAAAGGTATTATTTATTATATTGACGGAACCAATAATGTATATGACACGGATGACATACTAGGAGAAGAAATTAATCCTAAAATTATAGCTAAATATACCAAGGAAGGAGACAATTATAATATTCCCGCCTTCTTCAAATAATTTATAAATTATTAAACTAATAAATTATTTTTCATCTTTCTTTTTTGGCAATGCCTCTTTTGGTATATTATTCTTTAAACAAGTAGTTATAAATGTTACCGTCGGCCCACAATCATATATTGTTCCCACATACATTCCAGCACTAAATCCTACTAAAAATTGCCACATATATAATAGCTCTAGATTAAAGTTAAACATCCCAGTAATATTGATATACTTGTACCTACATGCCATAAAGCATGAAATTGTAAATTTTTTGTATAACTACAAAAAAATTGGTCTAAAAACCATAAAATCATAGATACTATAAAAACAATTCCATATGCTTGTATTAATACTTTCTCTCTAGTATTTTTATAAGATTTGTTTGATAAAAATAAAATATATAATTGTAGTCCTAAAAATAATAACACAAAAAAATGAAATTTTACCAGCATAAAATAACTACCAATTAAAAAAACAAAATAAAGATTATTAGTTGTTTTATTTCTTCGTCTGCGAAATTCTACTATTACATCGTAGCTAAAACTTAACATTCCACACTCATCAACCCATTGACCATATCTCCTTAATGTTCCATGTAATAACATTGTTCCCACACCTAAAAATAATATACTATTTGAAATTTTTTTTAATTTTCTAAAATTTCTCAATATTAACCCTACAATTAAGTAACTAATAGCACTCATAGTATTATAATATTCTGCTACATACGGCAGAACATTATATTTATCTTCGCAAAATTGCACAGTCGCATCTGGATATCCCCAATACATTAGGTTATATTGTAGAGTATTTTCTAAGTTACTTTTATTTATTTTTTAGTTTAGCAATTTTAATATGCGTTGATTTTAAAATTATTTTTTTTAATAAAATAATATATAAATGTCTCAAAAAAAAGAAGCATCTAATGATAAAAGTAAAGCAGATCCTAGTTTTATTCCAGAATGGCATAAGCAACAAGAACTAATTCTTAAGAGATGGAGTGAAATTGGATCCAGTTATAGATATTTACACGATAAAGCATTCCACAAATTTAATAGACAAAATTTATGGTTCGCATTGCCTGTTATTGTTATTTCCACAATTACTGGTACGGCAAATTTTGCACAAGGTTCTTTTCCAACAGCATGGAAAGATTATGTTCCTCTTGGTATTGGATTTTTAAATCTTTCCGCTGGTTTAATTACAACTGTATCTCAATTTTTACGTGTAAGCGAACTTCTTGAAGGCCATAGAGCAGCAAGTCTAGCATATTCTAAATTTTCAAGAAATATTAGTGTAGAACTTAGTTTACCTGTTAAAGAAAGAACTTCAAACGGATCTGAATTTTTACAATCTTGTAGAGCTGAATTAGACAGGTTAGTAGAACAATCTCCAAATATTCCAGAAATGATTGTTAATGGATTCATGAAACGGTTTCCCGAACCAGAGAAAGACGCAAGTGGTAATCTTTCTAATGGATATAACTTTTTTAGACCTGAAATTCTTGATATTAAACCTATTACTATTTATAGAGATAAAGAAGAAGAAATTAAACGCGCAAAAGAAAAAGCCGAAAAAGAAGCAGAAGAAAGATTCGAAAATCAAAGAAAACTTGAGAAAAAAATAATCGAAGATAAAAAGAAAGAAGAAGAAGCTATACATAAAAAGATTAAAGCAGAATATGCCGAACGTGAAAAGAAAATGAAAGATATGATTGAACTCACTAAAATAAAAACTCAAAAACAATTGGTAGAAAGTAAATTTAATTCATCAGGAATTGAAGATAGTATGGAAACATTATTAAGTTCACTCAAAACAAATGTTGAAGAAGTAAGTAGTTATAGTAGCGATGAAGAGAGTATTATTGGAATAAATTCTAGATCTGATATACTTAGCCCATTAAGTAGTCCAGTGGAAAAAAGAGTAAATATAATAATTGAAGAGGCACACGAAATCGAAGATACAGAAACTACACAAGATACAGAAACTACGCAAGATACAGAAATAATAGATAATAGTGGAAATGATATAGTTTAAAGGTTTTTATAAAGTGTTTTACTCCAAAATAAACCCATAAGATAAACAGGTAACACCGCATAAATAGGTCTTTTATCTTCTATCTTTGATAATGCGTTATAAGTTAAATAACTCATTATTGGTAACCGAATAAACGAATATAAACAAAATTGTAACTTTTTTAACCATTTTAACCTTTTAGGATCTTTGTTTGTTTTTAGATAGTAATATACGAAATATGAAGGTAAATTAGATAATTCCCCCCAAAATATTACCTTATCCGCCATATACATCGTGGGGTTTTGATGCAAAAGATATATACTTGCTAAATGATGATAACAGTAAAAAGCACTAGCAAAATTAAATTTTCTATATTTAATAGTATAAACCGTATCATACGCAAAATATCCTGAACAAAATTGTTTTAATAAATAATAATTTTTATCATTACCTGATAATATATAAGATAAAGCTATTTGTGTTGCTGTTCCTGCGTGAAATAATGCTGTAAAATTATTTGCCATATGGCCGTTTAAAAACTCACCTTTTAATACATTATGTATCATATTAAATCCCATAAAACTTACACATCCATCCATCAAACCCATTGGAGATACTTTTCTTGCAATTTCCATTATACTCATTTATATAAATATAGTTTTAATATTTAAATTATATTTATTAAGGACTTGTTAAATCAGTATTTCCGTTTGCTACTGTTCCCGCAGTTGATAATGCAATTGCTTTTCCTATACCAAAAATTCGCGAAATATTCCACCCCTTTGATTCAACATTATTTACTACTTTTACACTAGCAACCGAAGCAACACTAGCAGCCGCTGAATCCCCACCAGATTCGTTATTATACATATAATAACAAGCAATCCCGGAAATAACGGTTGTTACTCCCAAAGCAATAGATACATCTCTGTTGTAAGGCCACATATTATAATTTAATATAACATTATTATTTTAAATTATTTTTAATTAATTTCTACTTTTATGTCTTTTGTTGATTTGATTTTTTTTATAATAAAAAATCTTAAATATTTCTTTTTTCCTTCTTTTGTATATCCATTACTTTTTCTAATTGGATCCATATTATAATTATTACTTTTCAATATTTGCCTAACTAAATTTAAAAGAGGCCATTTTTGCTTCTTTTCAGCAGATTTTTGAAGAGCAGTTAAAGACCCACTACTATACGTTTTTTTGATTTTAACCAAATCTTCCTTAATATTTTCATATTTTTCATCATTTAATAAAGTTTCTCTTGGAATTAACATTCCGTCCAACATTTTATAATCTTCGAATATAATTCCGCATTTATTTAAAAATTCTTTTACCATTTGCTGGGTTTCAGTCATATAAATAATATTATATAATATTCTTTAAGTAAAAGTTAGGTCTTATTTTCAACTACTTAAAAAAAAGCACTAATTGGTTGTTAAAAGAATAAAATAAAAAAGTCTTTGTATATTGCATTTTGGACATTTTTAAAATGTCCATTTTTGAAAATCCCGATAAACTTTTTTCAAATTTTTGCAACGTTTTTCACTTTACAGCATTATGTAGGAAATTTTATTTTTATTCTATATTTTTTTGTGACGATAAAATTTTTCACTCCAAAATTTATAAGAAAAAAAAAGGATTTAGGGGTTTTTTATCTAATCCATTTATATAGAATTATGGACGAAAAAAAAACCCCAAAAAAGTATGGTAAGAAAAAAGTAAAATATTATTGTGAAAAATGTGACTTCTTATCGTCTAATAAAAAAGATTACACTAGACATTTAAAAACTAAGAAACATTTGGGTATTAAAAAAAAACCCCAAAACAGCGACTTTGTTGATTTTGAATGTGTTTTTTGTGATAAACATTATAAGTCTAAGAGCGCACTAAAGAAACATCAACGGAAGTGTAAAAAATTACTAATTTCTATTGTTGATCCGGTGGATCAAAAAGCAAAAAACCCCAAAAACGATATAAATTTAAAAACAGAGAAAAAATTAAAAGAAAAGTTAAAAGAACTTGAAAAAGAAAAATCAAAAAATTCCAAGGATGAATTAATAATGACTATGATAAAACAACAAAGTGAAACTATGGAATTATTAAAACAATCAATCAAAACAACTCAAGAAATGTCTAAGAATGTAGGTAATAATAACAACAATACTATATCAATTAACTTGTTTTTGAATGAAAATTGTAAAAATGCGATGAATTTGACCGATTTCATACAAAATATGAATGTTAGTTTGGAAGATTTGGAATTTTCAAAGGACAATGGATTTGTAAAGGGAGTTACAAATATATTTACAAAACAGTTACAAGATTTGGATCCAACAGAACGCCCGATACATTGTAGCGATAAAAAGCGGTTACAATTTTATGTGAAGGAGGACGATGTATGGACAAAAGATACAAATAATGAAAAAATAGATAGAACAATTACAAATATAAAAATTAAACAAGTATTATCTTTAACAGAATGGGAAAAAGAAAATCCCAACTTTTTACAAGATCCTGTATTATTGGATAAATGGCAATATATGATGGCCAACATGTCTGCGATAGAAGGCAAAGAAAAAGCAAGTAAAAATATAGCGAGAAATATTGCGGAAGTTATTAATATAAAAGATGCTATGCCGAAAAAAATAAATTAATTTCATATATTATATGAATGATGATATAAGTTCAAATAATATAAATTTAGACGTTATTGAAAAAGAAGAAAAAGACCAGCCATTAGAAAGAAGATTAACAATAGATGTTCATGACCATATAATAGATAAGGCTTTAGAATTAGTGGATATATCTAAAAATATACCAGATTGCGTAAGAACAAATATAAAATCATCTATAAAATTAAAAATAAATCCTACCGAAATAGATTTTACAGATTATGACGAATTGGAACCTATTGAATATTCAGACAATGAATTAGAAGAAGATTCATGTAAGTTGATAAAATACAAAAAAATATCATATACACAGGTATATAAAAGTTTAACAAAATTATATTTTAATGAATGTGAATATTACTCATCCGCTATGGACATTTTAGCTTCTTATGTTCGAGGGCAAAAATTAATTTATATGGAATCTCATTATTATAGAACAAATCAATTAAATAAGTTGATGTTACCAGCAATATTTTTGTCCTCTTTGGCTACTGTTTTGTCTGTAGGATTTGATGCTTTGGCTTGGGGAGCATATGCTTTATCCGGTTTAAATGCGTTCATATCTTTTTTATTAACAGTTGTTAGTTATATGAAATTAGACGCACAAGCAGAGGCTCATAAAATATCAGCACATCAATATGATAAATTACAATCAATGTGTGAGTTTAGTTCCGGATATTACTTGATGTTTGCTAGTGTAGACAGTACAATAAATGGTATTAATAATAAAAAAGAAAGTATAAACGGATTTATAAATAAAAATGAAGATGAATTAGCCTTAACACAAAAAATTAAAGATATTGAAACAAAAATTAAAGAAATTAAAGAAACAAATCAGTTTATTGTTCCTAGAAAAATCAGGTATTCCTATCCATATATCTATAACGTAAATGTATTTTCAATTATAAAAAAAATAGAGAACACTCGAAAGGATTATATTACTCGTTTGCGCGATATATCCAATAAAATAACATTTACAAAAGTTCACCCAAATTGGGATCATCATCAAAAAGAAGTAAAATTAAAGAAATATTATAGGAAAAAGAAGAAAATATTAAGTACTATTTTGTTATTAGGCACCGCATTTTCCATTATAGATCAGTTATGGAAAAGAGAAATGGCTATTGCGGAGGACAAAAGAAATCATTGTTTTAGTAGATGTTGTTATCGAATGCCCAAGGATTTACGCGAAGGTAATAAATTTATAGATTTTGTATTAGACCCTTTTAGAGACTGGAAACCTATAGTTGATGTTGAAATTAATAGCGATGATGATGATGACGACGACGATAGTGATCATGTTATAATGCAAAAAAGAGGTTCGATGCGCATATTTGGCAAGTTAGGGACAAAAAAACTTTAATAAGTGTAATAATATTAATAATATCCAGGACACAATTCATTATTATGTTGGTTCCATTCACATAATGTATTCCAGAAATATTTATTGGTTATTTTAACCCAACCATAATATAAAATTATATCCCTAGAATGCCAATGTCTAGCTATATCAGCGGCTGTTCTTTCTGGAGTTATTTCAATAGCAAATAATTTTAATTTCATGAATACCATAGGTCCAGTAAGATTATGTGTTCCTCTTCTCCAAATTCTTATTTCGTCATTTTTTTTAAAGTTATGCCAGTTAGGGCTATCAGCAATTCCGGGTGTAAAGCCAGCAACTACTTTTTTATAATATATTGGTCTATGGTCGGTTAACATTTCTTTATGACAAGATAGTAAATTATCATGAAAATCTGGGGCATAGGATAGAATTAGTTCTATGATTTCTTCTGGTATTTGAGACATTAATAAAAAATTAAATAGTATATAATTATTCAATTTTAAGGAAATTTGATAGTTATAAATAGAGTAATAAAAATTTATTAAGGTAAAAAAAATTTTAGGTGCCATTCCAACTCGTGAATGCTTATATATTTTTCTTATTTTTTCTTTTGTTTTTATATTTTTTATTTTTAGTTATTTGGATTATATACGGGAACTAGCCTATCATATAGACCATCATCTGCTTCTTCCATAGTGTCGCTAAGGTAAGCCAATACAGCCAACGCATAGTTAGACCCAGCGTTACCCCATCGCCTAGTGCGATTTGCTAGTATAGTTCTAGATGGGACTACATTATAACTATTCTCTATATTGCGATTAGTGCTTTCAATAATAGCCCTAGCTAATCCCATATTAAGATGTCTACGTAGTCCTCGTTGGCCAGCGGCTTCTGGAACAGTAGCTCTACACATAGGACAATTGTTTTTGCGTTTGAACCATGTAAGAATACACTTAGTACAGAATGAGTGTCCACATTCTAATGTAGTCCTAGCCTTAGGGATCTCACTATAGCAGATACAACAATCCTCCTTCTCCTCTTCCACCTTGACTTGAGGCTCTTCTGCTGGTATATCCACTACAGTAACCATAGTAGGCTGCTTCTTCCTTCTGGTTTTCAAGGCAAGACCCTCTGGGTAGAGTCGGGCAAATACGGCATTGCCCTCTTCAGTCCAGATGTTAGGGTGGTGTTTCTCTACCTTTCTCGTAGTCTTATGAATTTCAACCCTAAGGAATCTCCCATTTGTGCCCTTAGGGGCATTAGCGCCATTACCTAAGCGACGAATTGTGATTGACGAATTACGTGGCATATTTTGTAGTTGTGTATAGTCTTTTGATAGTAAGTTTGTTTGTTGTTACAGTTTTATACCTAATTTCAGTTTGAAAACCAAAATCTTCAATTTTGGAAAAATGTTAGAGTTATAGATTAGGGATATAATATACGGCATGTCAAGTCACGACAAGTCAAGAGTTTAATTTCTGAAAATTGAAATTTTTAGTTTTCATATGTTCTTAATCATACCCCAAACACAAGTCAAGCAAACTGAATACTAAAACAATTCAAAACAAAACTCAAACAAAAACTAAAATTATGTCCGGATTTATGACCATTACTCTATCTGCTGCTTCAACTCGCAAGCATTACGGTGCTATTGTAGCGGAACTTCAGCGTCGTCTCTTCACAGAGGAACGCACTTCTGTAACAACAGAGGACTTCACTTCCGTGGTAGAAAATCTTATGGCCGAGGTCGGATCGAAACCAGCTAAGGCTAAGAAGGTAAAGGAGCCAAAAGCTCCGGGAGTTCGCGAACAGGCTCGTCAAGCTGCTCTTAAGCAGCTTTCTGAACTCGACGCGGAGAAGGCAGTTGAACTAGCTGAAGCCAAGACCGCGGAGATTAAGAAGGCGATTAAGGTAATCAACAAGGCAAATGCTCCACCCAAGGTCAAGAAAGCCGCTGCTAAGACCCAGTTTCCTAAGAGTGACTACACTCATAGACCGCTTAAGGTCAATAAGGAATTCATCTTGGGAAACAACGGTGCTAAGCTCCGTGTAGCTATTCACAAGGAGACCCGCAAGGTCCATCGCCTAGTGGAGGACAACTGGAGTGATGAATCAACCGCTCAACTCTCAACGGTCTTCACCGAAAAGGACGGTGGGCTCTACGATCTTCCTAAGGCAAAGAAGGCTAAGGCTACTAAGGTAGCAAAGAAGTCAGCTAGCAAGAAGGTTAAGAAGGTTAAGAAGGCTCCAGCAACTGATGCTAAGGATGAGGAAAATCCTACCAAGAGCCAACAGGATCTTATTGCCTCCCTAGTCGCTGATGCGGCAGAGGAAGTAGTTGCCGCTCCAGTGGAGGAAGGCAAAACAGAAGATAAGAAGTCAGTTCCAACTGTCGAGGAAGTCACTCAAGGAGTTGGTGAGATGAAGGTCGTTGGAGATGAAAGCAAAACTAAAGTTGCCGATCCACAAGTTGAAGATGAACTCGAAGAGGAAGAACTCGATGAAATTAGCGATAGTGATGAAAGCGACGACGAAGAAGAAGAGATCGAATTCGAGCAGGATGATGTTGAAGATTTTGAACACGATAGTATGACGGGAGAAAAGCTATACATCGACAGCGAGTTTAGAGTATGGAACGAAGACCAAGAGTTGGTAGGAACATACAACGCGGCTACTGATACTATCTTCTAAGTAAAATCAAAAAAATAAAAAACAAATAAAAATTTAAAAAAAAGATAAAAACACAAAAAAAAAGAAAAAAAAAATAAAAGCATTCAAGAGTATGGAATGGCCATAAAAATTTTTTCTTGACTTGATTTATTTTAAAAATGGAAAATTGAACTTTTTGGTTTTTATTTTTAATTCGATAAAAAACAAATATAACAAGTCAAGAATAAAACTACAAACAACAAACAACATGCCTTACAATACAAATGGAGGAAGTCACCGCGATGGAGTTAGCAATGAGAAGAAGATTGTAGCACATTTGAACACCAGCAATGGGGCGTCATTGAATCTACCTGAACTATTTGGTCAGGAAGGTCTCCAATTCGTTCAGATTGGGGGAACAAAGTCCGTTAGTGATATGGACATACTAAACACATCTGGGACAAAAGTATGTGGTGTTAGTATCAAAAATCACAAACAGGGTTCATACGACTATGTGAATACCAGTAAACTGGGACAATATCTCCCGGAGAGTGTGGTAACATCCATCAAGACTGGTATTGCTGCTATTAAGGCAGAATACGCCAGTGATGAATCGCGTCTTCCAGAGGCTCGCCGGGCAGTTGAGACGGCGCTGGAAACAGCTTTTGCTCAAATGAGCAGCGATGTTATCAAAAGCATTCTTCAGGTCATCAACGTCCGCAACCCCAAACTGGTGATGATTAACGACATCAAGGACAAGAAACTCAAGTGCTATCACGAGTCATCCTTCACGGAGTTGTCCGCCGAGCCCTACAAGGCAAGCAATACATATGCTCTGAAGTCCACCAGAGCCAAGAGCAGCCGCCAGATCACCCGTAATGGAGTGGTTACCAATTTGCGTCTTAGGATCGTTCTCAACAACGGTGTGAAGGCTCTTCTAGGACTATCTAAGTCCAACAAGTATTCTATTCCAGTCATCAAGATCCAACAGGATAAGGTGAATACCGTCCTCGCAGAAACCACTATATATTCCGAGTGTGATTTCGAATAAACAAAAAAATAAAAAAAAATTAAAAAAAAAATAAAAAATCAAAAAAAAATAAAAAATAAAAAATAAAAAAGCACTCAAGAGAAAGGGGTGGTCAAAATTTTTTTTATTACAATACTTCCATTTTGATAGGTATAATAATGTTAGTGATATTTTGTTGAAATCCTATCAACATTTTATATCGTCTTATTTTTCTTCGAAAAAGGCTTCGTTTTCTCGACAATTTGATAATATTGTTATAAACTTGACTTCCTGATAAATCGGGATGTTTTTCACTTTTAATTTTTTTGATATTAGATACGATATCCTTCATTTTAGTTTCTAATTTTTTTAATTTTGTTATCATTTGTTTTAGTTCCTTGGGAGCTTCCTTTTTACGTGAAAAAGAACGCAATTTTTTATAATTTTCATACGCGCGTTCTCTCTGTGACCAAGTAGTGTTTTCATTCATTTGAGTTAAATTATTGATACCTAAATTGTTACATAATGGACATGATTTTTTACCAGTTCTAAACCAAGTAATAATGCAATTGGCGTGATACTTGTGATTACATTCTGGGAGAGTATAAATATTGTCGTTGAGTTCTTCGTGGCATATTGAACACATATCCGTCATTATAATAATAAAAAGTGTTATATTTTTATGTTATTATCTTTTTTACACCTTTTGAACATTTAAAATGCCGACTTATAATCAAGTATAAAATAATAAAAAATTTTTTAATGCTTGAAATATATTACCAATCAACGGTCTTCACCCATCTGACTACTTTACCTACGAAAATGCTATCGTCAAATCTACTTTTATGATCTATCGATAAATTTGGGTTACGTGATACCTCTGTTACTTTCACTTGGGTTCCATCCTCCTTCTCGTAAATAGTATAACGGGTGCGTCTTATCTTGAGGTCACCGTTATACCAAACTTTTTCTTTTTCAAATTTATATTCCTGTTCGTGAGAATAAACACTATAGTAGAGTTCATTATTATCAGTCATAAGCGTAATTTTATGTGGACTGGTTGGTTCGGTCATTCTGTATATGGTAAACTACTAACATATAATTTTTAAATCAATTTTTATAATTAATTCAAGTTAATGTCTATTCCTATTCTATGTAAAACAGCAAAAGTATCTGGAGTAATAGTCTTACTAAGTACATCTGGATAATTATCACCAATCCATTCAACTATTTCTAAGTTTCCAATTTTAATTGCTATAACAAGAATAATTTGAGGCATGGATCGTTGTGGATTACTTTGCTTGATTGATTGTAATTCTTCTTCAGTTAAAGCCATAAACATTCTTGCCATCTGTTCTTCAAAGGACATAGATTGTTGTTCGATTTTTTCGACATCTTGTACGGAGCTGGGTTCATTCATAATTCTTATTACTATTGACTATTAATAATAAGAATTCAATTTTCATCATCTGTCTCTATTTGGTCGTCTCCATTATTTAAATCAGTTAGTGTGTATTGTTCTTGACTAGGACCAGTTAAATACCCTATTTTTTTACATATATAACCTAATGGATGCTTGACGTTATCATATACTTCTTCAACAAAATCTATGTGACCGCCCATTTTTTTGCATTCTTCTAATACTTCACCATCAATTTTTTCAACCAATTTGTCTATTTTTCTCTCCATGATTTCGATTTTTTTTGTTGTATTCTCTAAAGTATTATTTAAATTTGTGAGTAAATGTTTGATAGCTTCCATATGATTATCTAGTTTGTCTAATTTTTCTTCCATTTATTTATAATATTATTATTATAAGCAAATAATTATGCGTTTATTCTTTTTTTTTGTGAAAATACCACAAATGTGCGTGATAGGCCATCATCAATGCTCCTAAAACTAATAATAATAAACCGTGGGGTTTCAAACTAGGAACATTAGTAAGTTGGTAACCAAGCCATAAAAAATAAAGACCTGTTAAAATATGTACACTCCAAATAGCGATACTAGGGACTCCGAATGAATACTTCATATATAAATTTATAATATATTTATTTAATGAAATTCTTCACAGTAACTAAAAATAATAGAGTGAATTGAACTATTAATCCTGATATTCCATCGTGATACATACTTCTAACCACTCCTAATTTATCATAGTAATACTTTTGTAGATGAGGAAATAAACCACTCCATTTCATAATGAAACCATATAATGCGCTAATAATAAATGATACTGCTAAGAATTTTAAAAGATAAGATAAATTCATAATATTTTTAGGGAATGGAGTGATAGTAAATATAATAGGTTGTGTTGTAGCCCCAACGAACCCAGCAATAAGAGCGGC
>MDSX01010359.1_pt1 | contig 40904 bp, 64 predicted proteins | sample 811141 | NCBI WGS metagenome assembly MDSX01 (sample SAMN05326642, study PRJNA326480) | marine metagenome | isolation source: seawater | place: Atlantic Ocean: South East | collected 2010 | reverse complement strand
GTTTGGTTTACTGATGCACGTATTAAAGATGTATCAGGACAAGTACAACTAAAGCAAGAAAATGTTGCAAAAATTAAACAAGCAATTAAAGAACTAGCTTCAATGAAAATTGATGCAGATACTTTCAAAGCAATTAATCAAAAGATAGGCTCTATCGACTTAGTACAAGCTATTAAGGCCCACGCAAACTTACCAATACGTTCTGGACAAGCATTAGAACCAGATGTAACTAAATTTGTTAAAGAGTTTTTACAGGGTTTAAATAATAAATTAGATAAAGAAATTAGCGGTTTAGCTACAGGACCTGAAGGCAAAGCAGGACAGGCTAGATTACAAACAAAAGATGCTTTAACTAATGTCATAAATACATACGAGACACAAATTGCAGAAATGTATCGTGCATATCTTAAAGTTGAGGCAGTAAAAATGATGTTTCAGCAAAAGATGAAGAACATTAAAGCAATAGACAGTTTCATTGAACAACCAGACGGTTCATTTAAAGTCACAGATCCAGAAGGATTTGTTATTGTTGACCATGTTGGTAGAGCAATGAAGATTGTAGATAGATTAGAGTTTAGTGCGGCAAATTTCGCACCAAGGGATTAGTTAGATGTTAAGTAAGAAATGTAAATTACACTTAGAAGAAGTAGGCGAAACACGCTGGGAACATTTTAAACATGCAATGTGGGTTTCGTGGCAACTAGAAAAGGCCGCATATGCGTGTATGATACATGCGTTTGCTCCAAGATGGTTTTCAACATATGCAAGTGATAAATGCAACGAAGTATTGCAATCGAGGAATACAAAATGATGGAACAGTATAAAGGCAAATTACAATTAGTTAATACGTTCACAGAAAGTAGACTGTTTAGAACAAAACAAAATCAGAATAAAACAAATGTAGATGATGCGGCAGAGTTAACATTTGCATATATGATGATTTTAAATATGTTTAATAAAGACTATGAGTTTGCACCATTGGCATCAGAATATGCGGGGAGAACAATCGCATACCGTAATTTCGATTACTTTAGAACAAGCGGTACTGACTTGTATATCATGCTTAATCGTATAATAGGTAAAGAAGTTAGTGCAGATGATGAACGTGATGAAATAGCACTAAAGCGTATTAATTTAAAAAGACAAGAAGTTATAAGATATCTAGGTCATATATCAGCAAGTAAATCAGAACCTGGATTTGAACAAAGAATGCTGTTAAGATTTCAGCGTGATTTGAATATACAAGATGGAATGCTTAAATCTATGAGAAGACTTGTAGGTGATTGGGATAATCTAAATCAAAATCAGAAAGCATTAGTAACAACCAGAATGATGCAATATCTACGTAGAAAAGCAATGCGTAGTGAGTTATTTCCAGCATTACAGAAGTTCCAGAAGCGTGGAAATTATGTTGTAAATGATGAAAAAGACACCAAAAAGAAGATTTGGGACAGTCCAATTACTAAGGCCGCGGCGGCTGTAGGCGTAATATACGGTGCAGGCAAGCTAGGAAAAGCAATGGGCAAGACATCTTATCAAACTGGAAGAAATATTGGTGGGAAATACGGATCCAGAGGTAAATAAAACCCACTTTTTTGCAAAAAAAGATAAATAAAAGCATAGGGCACTACAATTTTATAATGCCCGAGGAAATAGTTATTTAGGAGAACTAAAATGGCAAAAGTACATGAAACATATTCAGCAGGTCAATTCCTTACTGGTAACTTAAATCACTTCACAGTGACTAAGACTGGTATGGCGGCAGGCGACATGAAAGCAATTATCGAAGGTACAGGAACACGTGCTACAGTAGTACTAGTTGGTGCTATCGATGGTAACGATGTAAGAATCGCAGTAGAAAACAACGGCGCATGGGATGCCGCTGGTTTAGACGCGGCTCTAGGCGCTGATTTTACAGTAGCAGACTTCGATTACTAAGTTATTACCCCCCTGGACTTTAAGTCCAACCCACACTTTACGTGTAATTAAAAGGCCCTCTTACGAGGGTCTTTTTTTTGCCTTTGATTTACCTTATAAAATGATAAATACATATAACAAGAATATAAATTTATATTTGGAGAAAAAATATGGCAAGAATACACGGAGCCGCAAGTGCTGGTGAAAACTTATCAGGTAATATCAACTTTTACACATTGTATGTAAAAGGATTAGACATCACATCAACAGGTGATGTTTCAGACCAGTCACAGCAAAATTTTGATGACATAGTTAACTTAGTTTCATTAGTTGCACAACCTATTATTATGAATAATCCTTTATCAGTGTCACTAGATGGACTAGCTCCATCGTTAACAGGTGCTGGTATGCTATTTAAGTTTGCAGTAGAGCATGGTAAAGTATTTGAAAGAAATGGTGATACCACTTCTATATTAAAAGAACTTACTGAAGGCATTACCATTGACGGTGTTTCTTTACAAGAAGGCGTTAATATAGAATATGTAATGTCAGACATTCTATAATGGAATGGGCATCATTAATTAACGACAGAGTACAAACAACAACTTGGGACATGGATCAGGTTGTTGATAAAAGCGTTGTCGAAGAAATAATGGACGAAGTTCATAGGCGTTCAGCCTCAAAACAAAATGTAGTAAGATACGAAATCAATATATTTGATTGGTCAGATACAGAATTTAGAAATCATTTCAATAATTTTTGTCAACGTGACCCAAGAACACCAAATGCACAATATAACACACAAGTATTAGCACCGTACCTTTTAGTATTTACTAGAAGAAAAGATGCACCTTGGAATAGAGAAGGTGATCCTTCTCATACTATTGATTTACAGACACAAGTGTACAATAGACATATGATAACTGCAATGGAAATAGGAATTGCATCTACTAATATTATGCTTTCAGCGAAAACTAAAGGATTGGACAGTGGATTTTGTAATTGTATGGATTGGGAATACGAGCATTTGGATAAGATTAAAGAAAAATTAAACATAGACGATATGAAAGACCTCTATGTTGCTGTTGGACTAGGAGTTGGTTCTACTAGTACTAGAAAAACATATAATCCTCATACAAAAGAAATGAATATGTCATATACTGATGTTGGAAATATGTGGAAAAATGAACCTAAACCAGAAAAGCAAAAATACATTAAATTCGCATAAAAAATTTCTGAATTAAAATGATAAATACAATCAACGGGATAACACTTTCCCTAGATTTGGAGTTTTATTATGGCAGGAATTGATAGCAAGTTGGCACAGTTAGAAGCAGAAAGTTTAGAAACTCATGTAGCTGTTGCCCATGAAAGATTCAAAAACCTTGATACAAGTATTGTTAGACTAGAAGGTCTTATTGAGAAAAATGCCTCTGAAACTAAAGAAGGTATTTCCGAACTTAAAAAGATTATTATCTGGGCAAGTTCCACATTATTCGCTACAATGTTGTTAGCGTTATTGACATCTGTATTTGGCAGTGCGGTAGGTATATAATGCAAGTATTTGAAGTTCTCCAACCAGTAGAAGAAGCCAAACTAGTTTATGCTAGAAAAGGCAGACAAATTGTACGTAAGTACAGATGTTCATCTGGTAGATTAAAAGGGAAAACTGTAGCAACACCTACGTCTTGTTTTAAACCTGTTGATATTAAAAAGAGATTTACTCTTGCTAGAACAAAAGCGAAACTAGGATCAAGGTTGAAACGAAAAGCGGCTATGACAAGAAGAATGAATCCTGCAAGTAGACGTTTAAAAACGTTGAATAAAAGGTAAGAGGTACTATTATGAATTTAAAAGAAGAAATACAAAAATCAATGAGAACTGAAAGCATCGATGATAAAATTGCGGATATTGCCGATTTAGTTGGAGAGAAAGAAGAAGTAGTTCGTGATAGATTGAAGACTTTAGATTTTAAACAATACATAGAACTTGTTAAGTCTGTTAGAGACACAGAAATGGAAACAGCAAGAGAAATTTTAGGTCTTGGAATGGAAGAAGCAAACGAAGTAGATAATACAAAGTACGGTATTGTGCGTTATCCAGATACAGCAATCTCATATATAAAAAATGACGGTAATGGTTGGGAACATATCTACGATAAGTCATACGGGTTTAAAGGTCCTGTAGATAAAGCAGACCTGAAACATGCTAGTAAGATTGCAAAAGAAAAGATTCCATCACGTATGTTTAAAGAACAGTATTCAGCTGGTGGCACCCAGTCTCCTAGCGAAATGAGAGCATCGAAATCTGCATCAGCAGGCGCCACAACGCAGGCACCAACAGCGGCAGATAAAACTAAAAAAGCACAAGCGATGCAACGATTAGGAAAAGATAATTTAGGCGGAGCAACTGCACAACAGGCGGCAGATGCAGTCTCGCAGGCAGGACAAGGAAAAGCACTAACACCAATACAGCGTAAAGCAATGGCACAACAAGCATCATCAGTTGATGCTTTAGCGGCGGATCCTAGAACTGCAACACAATTTAGAAATCTATTAAATAAACTGAACAAGTAATTTTAGGGGTATTGAATGAGATTAACAGAAGTTTTAGGTGGATTATACGTAATGATTAATGAGGAAGAGAGCGATTTAATTGCTAAATATTTCTCAGAAAATGAATACGTCAATGAAACACAGTTATCTGGAAGAGAACAGATAATTGCGGACAGACTGTCACACAAAGGTGTTCTTGTACCTTCATTAAGAGGGTATAGGACTGTATAACGGAGGAAGTAATGACTGGACCAAGTAGAGCGGATGTAGGTGCAATGGCGAATCTTCTTAAAGCTATGAATGGCGATAAGAGTGGATTAAAAGCACAAACAGAAGCACAACAATCTCAGGGTGGGAACGAGATAGTAGATGTAAGTCCCGGTGTAAAAACTGCGGATATCAAAGCCATGGAAAATATTATGAGAAATTTCCAAGGTGCTACGGCAAATGTTGCAAAAAAAGTTGCAACTACAATTAATGAATCTAAAAAAACACCAAAAGGTGTGCAAGTAGGCATATATTCTGTTGAAAAAACAGACGATAAGGCCTTTAATATTGTTGATAGTAGAACAAATGACACTCTATTTGAAGATTTAAGAGCGTATGAAACTGCATATATTTTAGTACATCATTTGAATGAAGGTAGAAAGATTAACTCACAAGAGATAACCAAAGTTATTTCAACCAATGCAGTATTCGAAAAATTCTATTATGATGCATTACAGCATAAAAATACATATAAGTTAGCAAAGAAGCGTAACGATTTTGGTAAGATGGATATAGCAGAGGCTCGATTTAGTAGAGCGAAAGCCGAAGCCTGGAATGCTAAAAAGCACGTTAATGAGTTGTATGAAGCTATTGCAACACAAAAACCACTAATTTAATTCAAAAAGATAAATACATAATATAAACATATTATGTAATGGGGCAATTACCATGAGAAGTACAAACTTTTTTAAGACAGATACAATAATGATATCGTCAAAACTAAATGAGTATCTTAAGTCAAACTTCAATTATTCAGTTGAAGGAGACTTGAAATCATTAAGTGAGGCTAAAGATAAGCTGGAATCAAAGAAACGTGAAATGCGTTCAGACTATCAAAACCGTGAGTACGTAGAAACTATGATGATGCTAGAAACAGTTAAATCATTGTTAAAAGCACACAAAGAGCAAACACTTGACGAAGGTGGAAAACACAAATACGTAAGTGATGCACAACGTAAGGCTGTTCACGCTAAGAAGGCCGAAGAAAACACTAAAACAAAGGAACCAAAAATGGAAAATACAGATAAAAAATCTGCCGAGGTTTCTAATGAAAATTTAGAAGAAAGTCTCCTAGCACAGTTGAATAAACTGTTAGAAGGTGACGCGGCTGAGGCTGAAATTACAATGGCGGCACGTGGTATCGTAGACGAGCTACAAGACGTTATCGAAAAATTAGGTAAAATTCAAAACGACCAATTAGGTCCACTATCTGATGAAATGGCTTATACCCATGGACCAGACCAAGCAGGAACATTTAAATCTTCTGTTGATTCAGCGATTGCTAGTTTATTAGACTCGGCACGAACAGCAAAAGATTCAGTTAACAATGCTACTCTAGTTCTTTCAGGTGAAGCGGCACCAGATGATTCAATGGCACCAGCTGACAACGAAATGGGCGGTGACATGCAAGATGATATGGAAAGCGACATTACGGCAGATATAGCCGGTGGTGACGAATCTGCATCAGGCGAAATTGATGAGCCATTAGGTCGTGCGAAAAGAGACTAAACATGAAAATTTCAAGTCTGTTGAGCGAAAACGCAAACTACAATGCACAGATGCGTAATGATATAAATGCGTATCTTGTTAGACTAAAAGCAAATGATATTGGTACTGTAGGTACTGATATGATGGTAGATGAGTTGACAGACATGGGGTATAGTGTTACTCCAGAAAGTTTAGTAGATATATTGTCTAATAGCAAGTATGTTAGTAAAGTAACAGTCGATACTATTGATTTAGCCGGAGCCCCATCTGGTGGAAACAATGATAAAGAAAAAGACCGCGAAACAGTTAAAAAACTTGCTGTTAAAACAGCGAATAAGAGGATAAAATAATGGGCTTAATTATTAAAGGCGAACACAATATTATTTCTAAAAAAGAAATGGCAAATAAAGTTGCTCAGGATTTAGAAGATAACGCAAACAAAGGCGCAGAAAAATTATCGGACTCACAAAAAGAAGTTCGTAAAGAAATAGCCAGTGCTAAAAGACATCGTGAATTTATGCAAAGAGTTGCAGACAAGAAAGCGATATCTACTAGAGAAGAACGTAAGATTGCAGAGGCAGAAGTTATCACAACACCTGAGATTATCACAGAAGCAAGAGCAGAAAAAGAAGCTATTATGGCTAAAAAGTCTGTATCACTTGCTGAAAGGCCAGATTTTGCATCAATGACTAAGAAAGAAATAGACATGTGGGCAGAAGAAAATTTAGGTTTGTCACTAGACCGAAGAAAAACTAAAGCAGATTTAATCGCACAAATTAACGAAAATTTGTAAGTTTCACTTGCATTCTATATGATTCTGTAGTATACTATTAGTATGCTACTAGAAAAATATAACTATCAACCCTTAGAACGTGTTAATGTGGATGGATCTCGACATTATCAAACACCTACAGGAAAACCATTACCGAGTGTTACCACCGTGCTGGATGCACTTAAAGACAAAACTGCATTATATGAATGGCGCAAAAGAGTAGGCGATGAAGAAGCAAATCGTATTATGAAACTTGCAACAGGTATAGGCACACAAGTTCACTTACATATCGAAAAATTTATACTTGAAGAAGATAGACCAAATGGGTCTAATCTTATTCATCAAATGGCAAAAGAATTATCAGACATTGTTATTGACAAAGGACTCTCAAACGTAGATGAAGTTTGGGGTACAGAAGTTCCTCTGTACTATCCCGGATTATATGCAGGCACCACCGATTGTGTTGGTGTATGGAAAGGCAAGCCTGCAATCATTGACTTTAAGACTTCTCGTAAACCAAAAAAACGTGAATGGATTGATGATTACTTTTTACAAGGTGCCGCATATTCGGCCGCACATAATGAGATACATGGAACAGATATCAAAACTATTGTTATTATGATGATTGGTTGGGATGCGGAAGCAGACAACATGGGCAATTATCAAGAATTTGTTGTAGAAGAAAACGAATTTGACAAGTATTCGCTACAATGGGCGAACAAGGTTCAAGAGTATTTTGATAAATACATGTAGTAATTAGGAGTTTTAGATGGCTACAACTAACGTTAAAATTTTACTCAGACGTGGACTAAGAAAAGAAATTAGTGCAGATACCCTTGCAACAGGAGAAATGGGCTTTGCTTATGATACCAATCAGTTATATGTTGGTATTGATTCAGCAATCAATGAATTACAGTTTGATCCATTTACAAATGCACAAGCAGTTGTCCAGTCTTGGTTAGATTCAGCAGACAACCCAGAACCAGGTTTAACTATTGATGAAGATTTAGTTATTCGTCAGGTTTCAGATGTTGATGCGTTGATAACTGCAATGGATACATCAGGTTCATTTAACGTACATGAATACGGACGTGCAAGACGTAATGTAGAAGTTGTAACAGAAAACTCTTTTAATCAAATGTTTGCAGACCAGCATTTACAATCGTTAGATGCGGCAACAGGCAGGCGTTCAAGTCTATTTAACAAAGAACTCAAAACAACAGCAGGTACATTTTTAAGATATCTTAAGACAGATTGTACATCATTCTTTATTGACTACTCATTAAAACAAACTGACGGCAATGTGACATACGTAAGAGTAGGACAAATTAAAGTAATTAATGGTGTTCCGCAAGGTATCAACCAAGTAAAACTTAGTGATGATAACACAGAAATTTGGCAAGATGATGGAGATAACATTGCAGAACCAGATGAATTTTCAAATATTAATTTTGATGCAGTAATTGACGGCGATGATATTAAGTTTAATTATACACAAAATGCAGGATTTGAAACAGATATAAGTTTTACGGTTAAAAGATGGACAATGTAATATGCGTGATAAAGCTACTTTGCTTTATGAGTGGCGACAGATAAGACTAGAACTTCAAAAAGACTTCTCTAAAAAGCAACTACAAGAAACTATGGATTGGTTTACAAGCCTTGATCCGGCAACACATGGCTTCAACTATGATGATATGTATACCTGGCCAGATATCTGGGAATATATTAATGAAGGTTGGTATACACATAGTGGTAATGGTCTGGGGTGCTATTATACTGTAGATTTTGCATGTCCAGACAGAGATAACCAACTTTGGTTAGTACATGATATGTTACATGGTGATATGTACCTAGTTGCATATTGTGATGGGTATATCTTAAATAGAGCAAACGGCCAAGTATGTGAATATGAAAAGCACAAAAAAGACTTGCATATTATGGAAAAGTTTGATAAAAAGAAGATTAATTCGATCCTTAAGGATCGGAAATAAATACATATATAATTAACAACATAAATACGAGAAAGCAAATGTTAAAAACAAAACAATATAAAGAAGGCGATATTGTCACATTAGTAATGACTGGTGGACAAGAATTGCTAGGTAAGTTTGTAAGTGAAAACGGTACAGATTTTGTCGTTAAAAAACCATTGACTTTGGTCTTTGGACAACAAATTTCGTTTCAGCCATTTACTGTAACAGGTGATAGCGAAGGCGAAGTTGTATTACGTGATGATAAAATAGTTTCTGTTTTACAAACAAACAAAGAAACGACTAAAGCGTATCAATCTGCAACAAGCGGATTAGTTACACCAGACTCAGGATTAATAACGTAATGCCAAGTGCCGCAAGAACAACAGACAGTACATCAGCACACTCGCCCTGTGGACCAGGTACGTGTGATGCAGGTTCTGAAAATGTAATCATCAATGGATTAAATGCATTTAGAGTGAATGACAAGGATACACCACACGGTGTGCCGCCTTTTTGTACACCACATGTAACTCCTCTTGTTGTAGGTTCGCATAATGTTTTTGTCAATGGTCGACCATTGGGAAGAGTAGGCGACTCGTTTTCATGTGGCATTAAAGTTGTTTCTGGCTCAGGAAATGTTATTGTAAATAGTTAGGATAATAAGATGGCTAGTGAAGCAGAAATTGAAAGACTATATCAAGAATTTGTAAATAGAGGCGGAGGACAATACACGTTTTCAAACGTAAATACTACGCCTGCACAGTATTATAGTACAACATCATCTGCATCACTTACACCAGGCCAAGAAGCATTATTGATAGCAAGACAAGAACAGTTTAATAGACAGTCTGCATTATCAACTATTGCCAGTGAAGTTGCAGGTAACAACTTTACAAATCCATATATTGGAAGAGCAGATAATAGTATCGGCATCATAAACAACTTTGCACTAAACCCAACGTTAGCAAATGTTACAGCGTTAGCAGGTGCTTTTGGGTCCTTTAGTGCTATAGAGCAAACAGCAATTTTTGCCGGCATATTAGAATTAACAGGTGTTGATGTAGGTAATGTAATTAAAGTATTGGGTATAGGGGCATTAGGCCTTGCATTATTTAATTCTTTAAAAACACATACAACAGGACAAATGAGTGATTTGCCGAAAACACTATCAGATGCTAGTGCTTTAGCTGGAATGAATTCTCAGTTTGGCGAACAAAAAGATAGTTGTTCGTTTTTTAATGAAATATTAGGAGTGCTAAGTGGTGGGTTTGATGGCACAATGGATTTTATTGATAATGCATTTGATAAATTAAGTGGGTTTTTACAACAATCAGGTATATCAGGAATTATAGACCAAATTACTAGTGCGATAAGTGGTGCAGGAGGCATTATAGGTGATGTAATTAATGCAGTATCTGGTGTTATAAATTCAGCGACATCGGCACTCAGTGGTATATTAGGGCAGATAGGAAGTATGGTAGGAAAAGTAACAAATGCGATTGCAGATGTTACAAACCAGATTGCAATGGAAGCCCAAAAGTTATTAGGTTTAGCAAGTGAATTACTTTCAAAAGCATTGGCATTATCAATGGCGGCGGCGGCATTAGATCCATGTCAAATGGCAGTAATACTTAATACAGGAAGTAATGAAATGAAAGGTGCAGTTAATAAACTTAATGCACCGATGAATGCACTTTCATCTATTCCTACATCTATTGATAGTAGGGCGGATGCTGGTACTGTTATTAAAACAATGGACCAAGCAAAACAAGAAGCATCGCAATCTTCTGGAGTCCCGCAATCACCATTTACTGAAACTGCAAAATTACATAAACCATTAGATGCATATTTGCATAATTTATTTGCAGAAGTTACGGGTATATTCGGAGATACCTTTGATACTATTAAGAATGCAGTAGGAGGAACAGTACTCTCGACTGCACCTAAAACTGGCTCATTGCCATCAACATCAACCAGTACACCAAATACAACACCAACAGTTATCTCAAGTGATGCATGGAGACAATGGCAAGGAACATATTCTAATACATTGTTAGAATTAAAAAGAGATATAAAACATCTAAAGATGTTTATCAATCAAGCGGTTGCAACAAAAACTTTTTCTACAGAAGAATTAAAGCAACAAGCAATCATACTTTCTGAACAATTGGCACAGGATGAAACATCAGTTTCAGTAGAATTAAAATCAGCTAATTCTCAGCTAGTTTATGAATCAGAAGGAAATAAATTTAGAATCGATAGTAAAGAGCAAAACAAATTAGAACTTTTGAATTCTAAAGTCGCACCACACACAACTAGATTGATAAATCGTATCAAACGAAATTATGCCAGTGCAGTAGTGCAGTGGAATTCTATAGACCAAAATGTTAGGTAATTTTAATGATAGGTATTTTTGGAGATAGCTTTGCACATGAGCATGGCGGCATAGGCTGGCCAAGTCATTTATCAAAACTATGCAATGAACCACAAGAAAACTTTGCACTATATGGAACTTCATTGTCTTATTCATATAGAAAACTTTTAGATAATATTGATAGATTACAAGAGTATTCTAAAATTATTTTTATATGTACTGAACCAGGCCGCATGCATTTAATCAATAATAGTACAAACCATGAATTACTTTACAATTCTCGTAATGCTACAGAATCTATGGCTTTAAATAATCAATTTAAATTTTCTGAATTTAACATTTCAAATGATGAAAAAGTTAATATGCAAGTATTACTTGCGGCACATACTTTGCGTGTTCATTATCCTGATACATTTGATTTCGTTAAGGATGCAGTAACACGTGCAGTGAGTTCTTTACACGATAAAACATTGGTTTTAAATACTATGGAATTAAGTAAAATCAGTAGATTAGATATGAAAGATATGATGCCAGCTATAGATATATGGGAAGATCCCAGTCTAGGAAGAATGTGTCACATGAGCCGTCGACAAAATAAAGAATTAGCAACAAACATAAAAAAACATTTTGATGGCGAACTTGATGTACGTAGTACACTTATTGATCCAAAAGCACACTATTCAGTATCGGCAACTCTGCAAGAAGCAGGCCTAAGGATGTCAGCACCATGAAAAATAAAAAGTTAATCTGGATATTTGGACAAACATCAGACTTTAGTAAAGAAATTATTAGACAGCAACAAATTAGATATAAAGATGATGTTGAGATATTTGGTAGAGACAATTTTATATTTGTTGATACTCAAGGTTGTGTAGAAAAAGTATCAAGGATGAAAGTACCAGATTATATAATCATAAATCAAAAGTGTGATTTTTTACCAAAGGATGAACTTCCTCACTGGAATCAAGGAATTAAACATGTAAACCGGGATCAGGATCCATACTCATGGAAATGGTCATATCCAGTAACAGTTATTAATACTATATCACACGTTCTTGATGAAGTGCAAAGACAAAATAGGGGTCGTGGTGGTAAAAAAGATATAAATGTTATATTCATTACAAGTTCTATCACTGTAACTGATAAGACTGCCGCATATAAATTTAAGTATAAAGATTATATTAGTATAAGACAGATGCAACAGCAACAATGGATGGCATGTAGCAAAGAGAATATGAAAATAGCATGTATGAGTCCGTCATACTTAGATGAAACTAATATAGAAGAATATGCAGGCCGTGTAGTAAATAGTGTACATACGACAATAATGGATAATCATATATTAGATTTAAGTAGAAATACTGATGATCCAATGCCATGGATAAAACTCTCTTAAATGATAAATAGATATAAGGAGTTTAATTATGCGTATTGAAGAAATTTTAAAACCAATGGAAGAAGGCGTCAATGACCCTCATATTTTTAAAGCAGTATTTTTTGCTGGTGGACCAGGCGCAGGTAAAACTTTTGTTGCTAAAAAATTACTAAAAGGTACTGGACTTAAACCTATAAACTCTGATGACATTTTCGAGTTTATGATGGGTAAAGCAGGTAAAGAATTAACTCCTGACAATATCTATTCAGATGAAGGACAAAGAATTCGTAATCGTGCTAAAGAGATTACTGCGAATAAAGAAGCATCACATATCGCAGGAAGATTAGGACTTATAATTGATGGTACTGGCAAAGACGTTGCAAAAGTATCAAAAGCACAAGAACAGCTACATCAACTTGGTTATGACACTATGATGTTGTTTGTAAACACAAGTGAAGAAGTTGCACAGAAACGTAATCAGGATCGCCCAAGAAGTCTTCCTAGAGAACAAGTTAGTAAGATGTGGAATTCAGTACAACAAAATCTTATGAAGTTTCAGCAACTATTTCGTGCAGGCAACTTCCACATTGTAGATAATTCTGGCGGACTTGAAGATCCAGAAAGAGCAGAAAACTTTTCAAAAGTTAACAATCAAATTGATAAGTTTCTTATTCAACCACCGTCTAAGCGTCAAGCAAAGCAGTGGATACAAGACGAAAAAACAAAACGCAATACTGGTCCATAATAACTATTGACATTCCTCACTAAATATAGTATTATTAGTATATAACTATGTAGGTGAATAATGGATCAAAACATACTAGAAAAATTTCAAAATTATCGCAAAAATATTGACTTAGAGTTTATTTCAAAAACTCACGTTCATTATTGTACCCCTTGTTATGGTGGACAAATCACAGAGCCTTTCTTTCGTAGTTGGACTAAGGCACATATGATGTATACTAGACACGAAATACCTTACTCAGTTACAACTAGTGCAAATGAATCGTTGATATCAAGAGCCCGTTGTCATATGGTTGCGTACTTTATGGCTAATCCAAAAGCAACACATTTAATGTTTATTGACGCTGATGTTAATTTTGATTGCATTGATATCTTACATATGTTGCAACATGATAAAGATATTATAGTCGGCGCATATCCAAAAAAAGATTTAGATTGGAGAGGAATAGAACGTAGAATATTAGGAGGCCGTGCGGATACATTAGAAGATTTGAAACAAGCAGGCGCCAATTATGCATTGAATTTTGATTGGAACATAGAAGAAGACAATTCACGTAAAATAAAAACTAAAGATGGGTTGGTAAAGTTACGTGACGCGGCAACTGGTTTTATGTTGATAAAACGTGAAGTAATTGAAAAAATGATTTCCGCTTATCCTGATTTGTATTTTAATAATGATTTGAATATGGATGAAGAATTTGCTAAATGGACTTATCTATTTTTTGATTGTATGCATGAACAAGATACAAAGCGTTATCTATCAGAGGACTACGCATTTTGTCGTAGATGGCAAGCATTAGGTGGTGAAGTTTGGCTAGACCCACTAATCAATTTAGACCATGTAGGGCACTTTACCTTTTCTGGTAATGTTGGTAAAATATTTCAACAAAATTCTTCAATCGAAGATGATATATAGTAAAAGAGGCCGAAGCCCCTTTTACTTTTTTGTACCATTGATGAAATCTAATTCTTCTTCTGTGTAAGGCCACATATCAAAAACTTCCATACATGTTGTGTTTAAATTCAGAAATCTCATTGGCTTTTTTATAATAGCCTCTACTTCTTAGTTCTCTAATTGCCATACAGTAACTTCTGTATTCCATTGCTTTTATAAATCTTTTAAACATCATTTTCTCTTAACATTAATGCTTTAGCTTCTTTGATATACCCTTGACGGTACAACTCACTTGCCGCTCTTGCACGACCGGCACTCTCACCAAACGCCCATATTGCCATAACCGCTGTTGTAAGAGCCATCTTTACTATTTCACATATTCTGCATGTGCTTCTAATTATCATCGTATTCATTATACCCATCCCTTAAGATTATGATTTACTGTAGTTTCACGCCTTTGTAATACTCGTTGTCTACGCTCTAAGTCAACTAAGTCGTGCGAACTAGCCAAGTAGTCATATTCGATTTGTTCTGTTGTTCTTGGTTTTAATTTCTTTAGTAATTTTAAAATAAACTTAAGCATTAAAATTCCTTCCGATATGTCCCAATCCGTGATATCCTTTTGGACCATCACCAGTTTCTATCATTACTTGATAGGCATACTGCCAATCATTCTTGTATTCTGTTTTGGCCCAAAGCATCATGTCCTTTTGCAACTTATTAGAAGTTCTGGACGAAAAGACACTCACAAGGCCGCTGAAAAAGTTCAACGTCATTTACGTTCTCCGTATAAAATAAATTTTCTTTGTGCTTGAGGAAAGCAATACCCCGGTCTTTTCCGGCGTCATTCGTTTGTTGTGGCAGTCTGCGCCTGCCCTGGTCTTTCCCAGTGCCAATACAAGAAAGGACTTCTTGTATCACTTTTATTTATATAAATATACACGAATAAATGATGAATTAACAGTGTTTTTTCGACATTCCCGCTATGTCCTAAATGCAAAGCTACTTGCATACCTCGATAACCTCACTGCATATCAAAATAACTATTGATTTTTTATATTAAATATGTTATTATAACTAAGTAATATTACAAAAGGAGACAATATGCCAAAAGTTTTTTGTTCAAAGTATAATGAAGAATTGCCCGGATTAGAAAAAGCACCATTTCCGGGAGAAGCAGGTAAACGAGTACTTGAGAATGTCTCAGAAAAAGCATGGAATGAATGGTTAAATTTTCAAACTATTTTGATAAATGAGAATAGACTAAATTTAATGGACGAAAGTGCTAGAAAGTTTCTATCAGAAAATAGAGACAAGTTCTTATATGAACCTGGTGAACTTTCAATGCCTGAGCAATATAGGGATCCTAATATCCCTGACCTAAGATAGAAAGATAGTAAATGGAAATTTCGATACAAAGTGAAAAAGTTCCCGTATGGGAATTAAGTAATGTAACATTGCCAGATTTAGATGTACCTGCATTATATAACAATAGTACGGAAAAATTACTTCCAATGAGTCAAAAACGTGAGCCTATGGACTTAGTTGAAGGCAATGATAATCATCTAAAATTCCAAACAGAATGGCTTAAACATTGTGACACTATTCAGACATTTCTAAAGGATGGATCCGCATATAAAGAATGTGTTGAATTACAGCCTATGTGGCCTAATGGTTTTGCAAGATTTGATTGGCCTAGACATTTAAGCTGTATACAAATAATGCATGATAGAGACGGTTTTAATATGGGGTCTCATATTGATAACAGGACAGTAGTTGGAGTGGTTATTATAAATTTACAAGATAATCCCATTGGTTCTGGTACATCATTTCATAGGTATACAGATCCTCATAATGTTGAAGACAGTTGGTACCAAGGACCTACTAAAAAAGGCACAGGCGTATTCTTTCTCAATAATTGGAATACGTGGCATAGTGTAAATAATAGCGGTGGTGGTGATAGACTAATTGCATATAACATTATACCATTATCGAACATGTTTCAACTTAACTAGGTGAATTGATGAAAAAGTTAGTATGGAAAGTACATCTTGTAGCAGACCACGTTAATGCAGGCGGAACTGTTAGTGGAGGAAGGCTATTTGATATGGCTGATGTATCGGCATATACTATGATTAATGAAACATTTTTAACAGAAAGACCAGACATTGCGGTAGTTACAAATAGTGCAGATGTTAAGTTTGTTGCTCCTGCATATGCATATGGCTTTATAGAATCCTATGCTGAAATTATAGAAGTAACACCTGCAAGAATAAATGTATCAATTACGATGCAATACCGAGACAATAGAAGTTTAGATTGGTATGACTGTTTTGTGGGAACTTTTAGTTTTACATGTTTAGATAAGGCGACTCGTAAAGTTTATAAAATGTCAAAAGAGGAAATGAATGAAATTAAAAGCTAAAGTTTTAGTTACCGGCGGAGCAGGATTTATAGGAACAGAGTTGGTAACCCAACTGTTGTCTAATGGGTATTCGGTTACAATACTAGATAAAAAAGATAAGCCTGAGAATATGGATAGTAGGGTAAAATATATTCAAGGAGATTTACAAAATGCGGCACGTTGTGTTATGGCATGTGCAGGACAAGAGTTTATAATTCATTTAGCCGCAAAGCCTCGTATACCAGAGAGTTTCCTCAATCCAGATGAATACTTTGATAATAATGTAACAGGTACACGTAATATTCTAACAGCCGCAAGTGCAGTTAGAGTACGTAAATTTGTGTTTGCAGGCAGTAGTTCAGTATATGGAAATAATCAAACACCCCATAAACCTTATCACAAACCAGACCCACTCAACTACTATGCTATGACTAAGCTGTTTGGTGAACATCTGTGTAAACAATACAAGAATATGTTCGATTTAAATTATAATATTTTACGTTTTTTCACAGTGTATTCAGAGAACCAACCTAACTCTAATACAGGCGGACTGATGATAGGTAAATTTGGTAGACTTGCTAACGAAGGAGAGCCGTTAACGGTTCATGGCGACGGAGAATACAAGAGAGATTACATACATGTTTCTGATGTAGCGAAGGCCTGTATAGCGAGTATTGAATCAAAAGTAAGAAATGAAATATTTAATGTTGGTACAGGTACGAACATATCAGTAAATGATGTAGTAGATATCATTAGGAAGTTTAAAGATGTTAAGGTATTGCATGAAGCAAATCCAAGAGGATATGCTAGGGATACTCTAGCAGATATAAATAAAGCAAAGAAGCTATTGGGATGGGAACCAAAGATAGAACAAGTACAAGGAATAACAAACACATACAAGAGGATATTTAATGAATAAACAGATTGAACCTATTAGAGAAAAACTAGATGAAAAGATTAAACAACTTAACTCTAGTAGAGTATTTAAAAAGGTCACACCTAAATATGATTTATCTTGGTATGTAAAATGGGCCGCATCAGTATTGATATTGGTGGCCACTTGTGCTAGAGCAACAGGTACTATACCACAGGTAGATTTGTGGTTCGGATTGTTTGGGACGATGGGTTGGTTTTGGGTAGGAATGTTATGGCACGATAGAGCATTGATAATGCTTAATGGTGTTCTTGTTACCTTAATTTTTTCAGGCCTCTTGAACTTCTATTTTGGAGCATAGTTTGTTAAGAAAAGCATATATTCCACCTGGAGCAGGTATGAACTTCATAGCATTCCAATGCCTACATCTTGCCGATATCAGTAAAGTTATTAATTATAAATCGCATGTAAATGAATATTCATGTGATTTTCAAAAATCTACATTATGGCCCTTTTGGAACGTAAGTGAAATTAATGAATTCGAAACGTTATATCCTGATATAGTCCCTAGGCTGGAAAGTTTTAGAAATAAAATGTCTAAAGAGAAATTCATCGAACTTGCCTTAAAACATAAAATAACAACCGCTGGGCTGGAGCAGGTGCAAGGTAAATATTATTGGCTACCTATACATGATTACTCTATATTTTTCTTGAGTTTTTATGGCAAAGATCCAGAATTTGATGCATACTTAGATGAACTTATGTCGCTTTGTTGGAAGATACATAAGGACGCAAGAAAGGATCTTATATCCATTGGTCATTATGAGTTACCTAGAAATAATTATAACGTAGATACTATGCAAATTGATATCGAAGACTGCGAAGAATTTGTGTCTGATTTACTTTATGTGAAGCATTTAACACCTGTGATGGAAGATGAACCATTGCCTGATGTAGCTACGGAACCTCGTAAGTTTATTAGACATAAAAAAGCTAATGTAGATATCACTATAAGTTATAGAAAAATATTTATGGAGCAAAATGTAAAAGAACTAACGAGGCTATATGCCTTTTTTGGAATTGAAGATTATTTCCATGTTAATGTAACTAAAATTGTAAAAGCATTTAGAGAATATAATCTTACAAATTTAAAATTAATTAGTTCTTTTGATTTTTCATCAGCACCTGGTTATGATAAACCTTTTCTTGAGGCTTGGGCAGAAAGGTATTCACAATGAGAAGTTTAAAAGAGTTATATATACCATCAAATGTAGATAAATTTTTATCACATATGGCATTGTATTGTGAGCCAACTGGTACGCTATTTAGGAATGCGATTGGTAAGAATAATCAATATAATACTCCTACAGAACTTTCGCCTTTTATTTTTAATGATGATGTTATTAAAAGAAAAATTAAATATGCTGGTTCACTGTCCGGTAAAAATTGTCCAATGTGTAATTATAATTTACAATCATCTTACCCTTGGTGGTACAAGTCAGATACATGGCATATAGATAAAGTAAGACACGAATATCCGAATGCATGGGGACATTCTCAATCATTCTTATCAGGTAAAAAAGTTGATATTGCTGAATTTGTTGAAAGACACCGAGATAAATTTAACAGCGATAAACGTGAATTGATATTGCAAAAATCTTGGGATGAAATAGGACTATATGATGTATCTTGCCATCTTATTCCATTACTTGGATTTGAGAAAGAGATTGATAGATGGCTGACCCTTTGTATGAAACTAAGATATCAAATTATGATGAAGTCTGGTATAGATGTAAAGAATATTACTTATGTGCATCCAGCCCACCATTTCACTGAATTAGTAAAGCCAGCTGGAATCGATATGAAAACATTGGCTATTTCAATTTCTAAAGATGCGACATTAGTAAATGAGATAAATTCTATGAACAATACTAACGATTTAAATTTTATGAAGTCCTGTGATGATGCAAATGTAAACTTATCTGATGACTCTATAGATTTTAGAGATATATTTGTTGATATTAAACCCGAGGCGATTAGAGAAGTATATAAGTTTTTTGAAAATGAACATGTATTTGATAGTAAACCGGGTTACATAGCTAGTAAGTTTAAATCATACCATGAAATTAATTTAGGATTATTAGAAGATGCTAAAATCTGATAAACTAAAATTGTTAATTGTGCCACCAGGTGCGGGCAGTAACTTTCTAGGTATGAGATTAGGACTAAATGTAGCAGGTCATATTAATCCTGACAAAACACATGAATTCTTTTCGAACAGAGAACACAGTAGTATATCTGATAAGGTAAGAGAACATTTCGGTATAGAAAATATAGGTGATAATATATGGGGAACGCATTACACTGAAAATGACCCAGAAAATTTTGATAGCTATATGAAACATACATTCCCAAAAGCTATGAAAATCTGCAATAGATTTGATACTAGTAACGTTTATTCTGATATAAAGTACATAAATAATTTGTTAGCTAGATTTGATAAAGTTAATAACATACATACTGACAAAATATTAAACAATGCTATGATATATTCTTTTGCAAAGTTGCAATGGGATAAGTACACTCCTTTATATAGGGAACCTGTTTATTGGCTAAACCGCATTGAAGCCTCAATGAATGAATATTATAATGGTCAAAAAGACTTACCAAAGTCTCATCTTAATAGACAGCCTATTGACACCCCACAGTGGAAAAATGTATATAAGTTTATACAAGAATTCAATACTATCGCTTTCGAATGTCATAAATTAGAGGATGAAACACTTCATTCAATAGAACACTATCTGCCTTTGTCTATAAATACACGTGATAAACTATCAGATATAGCTAATATATGCGTTGTACATACAGAACAAAGTGTATGTAGTTTTGTAACAGATATATTAAATTTGAAACATATGCGGGAAACCATTATAAATAACCAAAAAACTATAGCGTACACGTTGCCTTCAAATGATGATGAATGTAAACATGCTGATAATGTAGTAAGTTATAGAAAGATATTTTATGATAATGACCCAACAGAGATACGTAAGCTATTTGTATTTTTTGACAAAGGAGAATACTTTGATAAAAATAGAGAAACAGAAATAAAAGCATTTAAAGATTATCATTTGGGTAATGTAGATTTTTATGTAAATAATTGGTTAGATAACAGCGAGGAAATGTATGCAACTTGAGTTGATTAGTGAAACAGATAAAAGATTAAGACAAACTTGTGTTAAGCATGAAATAGATGCGGCAACTGAAGGCCTAGTATATGACATGATTGCAAAAATGCAAGAACACGATGGTATAGGATTAGCGGCACCACAGTTAGGTGTTATGGAACAATTATTTGTTATAGGACACAAAGATGTTGGTTTTGTTGTTTGTATAAACCCAACATGGTCACCAACCACAGAAGCAAAATTAGAACCGTTCCAAGAAGGCTGTTTAAGTTTTCCACATCTAGCACTAACAATAGAACGATACAATCAGGTACATTGTACGTTCACTAATCTAAAAGGCGAAACAAAGACACAGTTATTTAATGGCGTATGGGCCCAAGCAATACAACATGAACATGACCACTTGATGGGCATAACATTTGATAAAAGAGCAAAGACAAGCCAATTAAGTAGAGCCCAAGCAGTGCGTAGAGAAAAAATAAAAAGAATCAAGAAAAAGAACAAAGACAAGTGATGGATTATTCTAACTATACATTATTAAGTTTAGGATGTAGTTTTACATTTGGTCAGGGTACTGTTGCTGATTATCAAGGTGGCCCAGAAGAAAGAGAAGTTTGGCGTAAAGCATGTAATGAACTTTCTTATACTTCACATGTCGGTAAACGTTTAAAGTTTGGAAAAGTTGTTAACTTAGGTACACCTGCAGGAAGTAATGAACTTGCATTACTTAATATGAATACTTGGTTAGATAAAAATAAAGGCGAGAATGTTTTTATATTATTCAGTTTGGCTGATCCACAAAGAGAAATATTCTTTAAAAAAGTAAAAGATTACAGCGACAAGAGTCGTAATGTTGATTCTTTAGAAGTTTTTAATGCATCGCACCCACATGATATCTCACCAAAAGCAATAGAGAGTTTTTACACAGAAATTAATACTGAGATTACTATGACATTCAAAAACTGGCTATTTAGAAAGCATTTAAGTTCAGTATTGCAGTACAGAAACTTACCACATTTAGTATTTCATTCATTTGATCCTATGGACATTAGAGTCAGTAAACTAAGAAACAAATTTAGAATATCCCAAGGATCAACACATTGGCATAATTTAGACATTATACCAGACTTTAGAGAGTGGATGGAAAATATAGAAGATGAACCTATATTTGATAACTACCTAAGTATTAATCGCATTAATGCTCTTAGTAAAGATGTGTTTGGAAAAGCAATACATAAAAGGTCCATATACACAATATCAGATTACTTACATAATGTATGTAAGACACACAAAGATGCATTTTTTACAGGCGACAATAAAGATAAGTATGCAGTAAGAGAACATATGTCATGGCATGACGGTTCACATTATAATGCTACCTCTCAGAGAATATTGGGACAGTTATTAGTCTCAGAAATGCCCAAAACTAACTAAAAATCAGCTAAATATAATAGGGTATTATGTCAATACTCTTAAAATAAGGAGATTAATATGATGAAATGGATAAAAGATAGAACAAAAGAAAGAACATCATGGGACGGTGCAGTATGTATCGGACTAGGATTAATGATTCTATTCATGGCACCATTGGCTAAGATAGCGGCAGGAATTGCTGTAGCTTGGGGTGTTTGGACAATCTGGAAATCAGAGTAAGATTGTGAACTTCTTGTATGACACCTAGTTTTCGAAAAGAAGCATATCGAAGATTTTGGCTTGTTAAAGGCCATTTAGGTTGTCATACATGGCAAGATGAAGAAATAATAGCTATGTACGATAGTTATTTTAGAAGATTATGGAATAACGAATCCCAATGTTTAGAAGAATACGAAGAAGGATTTGAGAAAGCGTATGAGGAATTAATTGGAAAATACTATACCACCTAGACTAATACTACTGTCTGAATTTTTAGACCAGGGTAAACGAAAAGAAAAAGAAATAAACTACTACGAAAAGGAACTAGCAAAGATTACAGAGAAACTATATTGGCTACGTAGGGAAAGAGATTTAACAGAAACAATTATCAGTATAATCACCCAAGAAAAAGTTGTCGATATTAAAGAAGAAATGGAAAAAAGATTTATAGCAGAAAAAGAAACTAATATAGATAAATAGACAAGAAAAAAGGCGAAGTCATGGATTTATTTTTATTCTACCTTGCAGTAAGCGTAATCGTTACTTCGGGTCTCATCATATATTTTAGGGAGCATTTACGAAAACAAATAGGTTGGTATTTACTGGGAATGGTTGCATTCATGGTAGTTACAAACTGGGATGAATATTGGTGGATGCTGTTTTTTAGTTTTGTTGTTTTTTTAAAAACTCCACCTTTTAGCATTGAAGACAAACTTATGGATAAAGCAAGTAGGTCTGATAACAAAGTTAAAAGATGGTCAGGAAGACAACATTGGACAGTACAAACTGTCTTATACATTATGGCTTGCGGGATAATGAGTATCTTAATTACTTGGTTGAAAAATGATGGTTATTTTCATTTTTTTCTCTTTGGGTAGTTGACACTACAATTTACTTGTGCTATAATACAACTTATGTTACCCAAGTCGGGTAGCATTTTTTTTAAGGAGGACTACTTATGAAAAAAGTAACACTAACAGGTCTGCTAGTTGCGGCCTTATTTACAACATCAGCTATGGCTGAAGGAACGTCTGTATCAGACGATATGACGTTTTCTCTATCACTTGAAAGAGCGATTGAGGCAAATACACAAAACGGTGAGTTTTCAGTAGCAAAACCACTATTTGGTATTACTGCATCTTACGGTGCAAAATGGGACATTGATGCTGATGGAAAAGATTTTTTAGATTTGAATAAGCAAATGTTAAACTTTTCATTCCCGCTACAAGATAATGTAACAATTTATCTTAAAAATGATTTGAACGATTCATTCGAAAGAACTGAGTCAGTAATCGGAACATCAATTACATTTTAATTAATGTATTGACTTATATGCGTTTATCGTGTATAAATAATATTGTAGACGTTGAAGCAACGTAGACGTATTCTGGACTGGGGGGCAGTACCCCACAGCTCCACCAAATTTACTTTACAAAGTAAATTATCACTTTTTACTCTACAGAGTAAATTTGATGGGGCTGAACTAGGATCGACAGGTGCGAAAGTGAAGTGGAGTTTACCGGATGACTGCGTTATTGGTCAAAAACTATAATTGCAAACGCAAATTATGAGCCTGAAATGGCATTAGCGGCTTAGTTTTAAGCACGTAGGGGTTGGTGGCTTACCTGGCAACAGAAAAGTCATATTTTAATTTGGGGTTAATAAAGAAAACATATGGCATATGTAGTAAACGAGAATTGTATTAAATGTAAATATACTGATTGTGTTGAGGTTTGTCCAGTAGATTGTTTTTATGTTGGCGAAGATATGTTAGTAATTAACCCAGATGAATGCATTGATTGTGGTGTGTGCGAACCAGAGTGTCCAGCAGATGCAATCATTCCAGATACATCTCCATTGTTCACGCAACGGTTGTATGATATAAATGAGAAATGGTCACAACAATGGCCTGTCATTACAGAGAAAGAAGACCCTCTTCCAGATGCAGACTCACTAAACCCTGCAATGGGATATACAGGAGATAAGACAAAGTTGTTAGACGATTATGACTGATAACGAAAGTCTTTGGAAAGAAGCACCCAATTGGTCTCACAGACACCTAACTTCATATGAACATTATCTAAATGTAACTAAACATGCAGATGCAGAGTCGGGGCAAAAGACCTGGGTATATCGAGGCACAATAAAAGATATATGGGTAAATCTTTTTGGATTTGATGAAGATGGCATTCGCCGTAATATACATGGCAGTATTGTACATGTAATAGATGAATTATTTTCTAATAGTAATAAAGTTTGGAGCAATGAAGATTGGCTTAACACTGAACATTCACGTGATGATTTGTTAACCAAACCAAATGCGTTTTATCACATATTAGAAGAACTAAGAAATGGCCTAAAAATATATGACCCTTTAAATTTAGTTTGGTTTCCTGATTGGTATATGCCCGGTGTAGTGCCGGAACAGAAACCTACAAGACCCATAACTCAATTTGAACCTACATTTAATACCGGCATTGCAAAAACAAGATGGAAAGCCCATATAGAACAAATGCAACAAGAATGTTTTAGTCATTTAACAGTACGTGGTAGATGGCAATTACATCCTGGTAATACAAGAATGCAATTGGCATATGTATATGAGGGCAAAGTAAACGCAATCATAACAGATTATTCAAATGGTTATATAAAATCATTTTATCCAATGGTCGATGAAATGCATTTACATAAATTTGATGTTACAGGAAGAAGATTATCACTGGGCTATACAGGTAATGATGATTTTAGTCCACGCTCAGTCACTAGAACATTATCTCCTAAAAATACAAGGGCTAAATATAGAGAAGTACAGGGAGCCGCTATAACAGTAAACTTAGCTAAACCTACTACTTATATGCCACCTCGTTGTTATGAAAAGGTAGGTAATGAAGTAAAAGTAAACGGTAGCACAGTACTCAAAAATAATAATGGATTTTGGGAGTTAGTATTATGATAATAACTAAAAAAGATTATGGTTATCCTGTTTGGGTAGTAGAAGATATATTCAAATTAGGCCTTGAGGACGTAGTATTAAAACAGTCTAACGATTTGCCATTTGTTCCAATGGAAGGCAAGCGTACAGACAAGACGGGCAAGAGAAATTGGATGAACCAGTCAAGTCATTCGTCTTTCCTAGAAGTTTGCGAATATTTTGACAGTAGACTTATGAAAGAAAAGTTTAGTGAAGTTTGTGAAAAAGACTTTACAAATTTAGGCACACGAATCGAACTATGCAAAGATGCAAAAGGAAGTTGGTTACATAACCATTTTGACGATAAAGCAAAACTATTTACTTTACAGATATATCTATCAGACACAGACACAAGTACAAGTTTTATGAAAACAAATACTCCTGCTAGAAAGAATTCTGGTTGGTTCTTTGCAAATACTGGAACTGAACTACATGGATTGAAGCCTTTGCTAAACAACAGAGTAAGTATTATTGTAAACTATTGTGATGAAACCTGGAGAGACAGGTCAGTAATTGTATGAAGTATAAAAATAGCAATCAACGAACAAAAGATTATCTTTCTAAGTTTGATAAAAACAAAGTTTTGCAAAACTTAGTGGGAACTGATACTCCGATAATATTAGACATTGGTGCAAATATAGGACAAACAGTAGATAAGTTAAAGACTATATGGGAACATGCAGTAATACATTCTATAGAGCCTTTACCAGATGCATATCAGCAATTATACTTAACAAAAGGCAGATTACCCGGCGTTCATGTATATAATACAGCAATTGGTTCAATAAATGGTTGGCAAGAATTTAATGTTAACAAACACCAGCCTATGCTCAGTGGATTTTATAAATTAAATGCAGATAGCAAGGATAGTATTGCTATCAATAAACCAGAGAAAGCACATAAGAATTTCTTAGAATCTGAATCTATACAATTTCCAGTTATAACGTTAGATACATTTACAAGTGAAAATAATATAGATTGTATAGATATGATTAAAATGGATGCTCAGGGAGCCGAACCAGAGATATTAGAAAATGGAATTGAAACACTAAAGAATACCCGAATCGTTCTTACTGAATTGTCATTTTATGACTTATATGAAAAGCAGTGCAGTTTTTACGATATAGAAAAAACCCTGATTCCCTTGGGTTTTGAATTATTCGATATCGCACATGTCAGTAAAAACCCAATGAATGGTCGCACAGATTGGGCTGATTTAATTTATATTAAAAAAAATTAAAAAAGTTGTTGACAATACCGAATCATTATGCTATATTAGTAACATAAGCATCAGAGAGTTTAGCGACTCAATGATTGTAGTGCAAGGAAGAGGCCTTTACCAGAGGGTCGAACTTGACTAGTTAGGGGTGGTACCCAGGTTCAAAGCTGAGAGGCCAAGAGTCACATCGCTCTACCGAGCGGAACTAGGTTCCCTTATTTCAGATGGTATCTGTGTTATGGGGTTGTAGGTATAACCGAATCCTACCTACTTTGCTTATACTTTATGATTGTATAACAATCAAATTAAGAGGCGGTTGGCAAACCATATTTTACTCACTTTCATTTTATAGCCAACCGTCTCTTTTTTATTTTCCTAACTTATCAACAACTCAATTAAAAAGTGTATTGACTTAATACCTGTTTTGTGTTACCTTTATAAATAAGGTTACAACCAGGCACCAATCGAGCCTGGTCTAATTATGTGAGCACCGTGGTAAAGACGGTAAGCAGAAGGAGATAAAAAATGGATGCACTCACCCTATGGATGGCAATAGGTTTTCTATTTGCCGCATATTCAGTAATTGCAAATGATTCAGTACAAACTCTTGGTACTTGGATTGCATCAAATAACGAAAAATTTAATTGGAAGATAATGTGGGGAGCCGCAAGTGCGGTACTGCTTTATACTTTGTGGTATGGTTGGACAACTAATGGCGGAGATATTAGTTACGGACGATTAAACAAAATTCCATTTCAAGAAATTCAATGGTATCACGCCGCCGCACCAGGCTTACTATTGATATTAACAAGAATAGGTGTACCAGTAAGTACAAGTTTCTTAGTGCTAAGTGCATTTGCTAGTACGTTTGTATTAGAGAAGATGCTAGTCAAATCAATGATGGGTTATGCAGTTGCGGCCGTGGCGGCATACGTAATCTGGATTGGTGTTACTAAAATACTTGATGAAGCGAAACCAGTAAAAGAAGAACATAAAACTTATTGGCGAGTAGGTCAGTGGATAACAACTGGCTTTTTATGGTTCACTTGGTTATCACATGATATGGCAAACATTGCCGTATTTTTACCAAGACAAATCCCATTTGATTTAATGGTATTGGTAAGTGCAGTATTTGTATTTGGCTTAGGTTATATATTTTATACTGGTGGTGGTAAAATACAAAACATCGTAATTGAAAAACATAACACACGTTATGTAAGAAGTGCTACAATAATTGATGGGGTATATTGGTTAATCTTATTTTTCTTTAAAGAACTGAATGATATACCAATGTCAACAACTTGGGTGTTCGTTGGTTTACTGTGTGGTCGTGAACTTGCTATGGCAACAATTACTGGTAAAGAAAAGTTTAAAACTGTATTCCCACTAGTAACAAAAGACTTTATCAAAATGATGATTGGACTTGGTGCAAGTGTTGGTGTAGTATTATCTATTCACTATATAATTGTACCAAATGGTTTACACTAAAAAGATAAATAACTACATAAGAAAAAAACTAATACTAGACGTAATGGATATTTAAAAAAGGTATAAGTTTGTCGGACACTGTATTTCATTCCGATAATCAATGTAATTAATTTCGGAGACCCACTCGCAAGAGTGGGTTTTCCATTTGCAATAAATAAAACTATGAAGAAACATATATACATAGGATGGGACAGCCGTGAAGAAATTGCTTATGAAGTTTGCAAGAAAAGTATCGTCAAACTATCCGTTAACACAGACGTATTTCCAATAAAACAAAAAGAGTTAGGTGATTTGTATACTAGACCAGTTGATCCTTTATCATCAACTGAATTTACGTTTACAAGATTTCTTGTACCGGCATTGATGAATTATAACGGTTGGGCATTGTTTATGGATTGTGATTGTGTATTGTTAGAAGATGTAGAAAATTTATTTTCTCAAGCAGATGACCGTTACGCAGTTATGTGTGCAAAACATGATTACACTCCTAAAGCAACAACTAAAATGTATGGTGCAGTGCAACATCAGTATCCAAGAAAAAACTGGTCAAGTGTTGCATTGTTTAATTGTTCACACCCAAAAAATAAAATATTAACACCAGAACTTATCAGTGACACCAATACTACTGGAAAATATCTACATAGATTTTCTTGGTTAGATGATAGTGAAATAGGAACACTATCACATGAATGGAATTGGCTTGTGGGTTGGTATAAAGAACCCGAAGATGGGTCTCCAAAATTATTACACTATACAGAAGGTGGTCCTTGGTTTGAAAAATATAAAGATTGTGAATACGCAGATAAGTGGAAATCTATCGTAAATACTCTTAAGTGATAAATACATATATGCGTTATTCAGATATCATAGAAGGCAAACTTGTAAAAAAGGATCTTATGAAGAATCCTCAAAGGCTAGCCAACTTTATTAAAAAATATGAAACAGGCCAACCATTTGTAGCAATTGGCAGTACCACTCCTACGATTAAATTAAAAAAAGATGATGAAGTTTTAAAAGATTTAAAACAAGGTGTTATTCCTGATACATTTGAAACAGTAGAAGGCAGAATGGTAAGACTTTCAGGCTTAGAAAAAACAAGTGAGTTTGGAGGCAAACCCGCTGGGTTTTCAACACGTGATGAAGATGCCGCACTTGTCAGTATCAATCAAATGTTTGCTAAATTAAAAGGAAGCAAATCAGAAATGCCTTTGGTTATAGGCAACAGAACAGTTAATGTTGCCAAGTTTGTCACAACTCCAAAAACACCCAAATCTGACTTTCATGCAGTGGATGCCTCTGGTAATGAAGTTGCTTGGATATCTCATAAAAAAGGCTCTAAAGCAAAAGATTTTGGACAATGGGGCGGGGTATCAGATAGAGAACTTGCTATTGTTTATAAACATGCACCAGAAATTAAAGATGAAGTAGATTCATTTGTACAAGCACTTAGAAAACTATCACCAAATGAAGAATTCCCTAAAGGAGTAACATTTGCCAGAAAACTAAAAGATGGTAGACTACGTGGTATTGCTATTTATGGTATTGGTTGGGGCGGAAACCCAGGACCTCAGAACGTAGATTTAGTACTACAAGGCGATCCACAGTTTGACGGTAATCGTTTAGTTGCTACAGGTTCTGCACATGCAAACAAAGAAAGACTTGAAGGCGAATTTGAACCAATATTAATGGCTAGATATTCAAGCGATAGAAACAATTTTGGTATTAAAGGCGCACGTGTAGGAGTTTATCCTGCAGGCGGCCGAAAAGTAACAAAGTATGTTTAAAAATGTCAGATGTGTTATCAGACAGAAGTACCCAGTTTAAACAAACCAAACACAAAACCGGCTGGTTAATCAAAAATCCAGATTTATTTCAAAGTGCGAAAGCAATAAGAAAAGTTTTAAATATTTACGATATAAAACCTACGTACTTTAGAATAAACAAAAAACATTTAGAAAAAGCATTTGTCAAAACTGATCCTGATGGGCCTCATCAATGGGATAAAGAAACTTTATTCGGTTTTGATACATTGGCAAAATTTGTCCTCTCAGAAATTACAGATAAAAAATATAAAATCACTGTAGATAATTATTGGAAAAATAAAACTAATCACAAATATAGTATGTTTATGAAATGGCATTCTTTTTTAACAGATATGCCCAAGGAGTACATTACTCCATTTTCATTCAGAACATTAGATATATATCCATTTGTAAGATGGCATCCCGGTCTCGCAAGAAAATCATTTTTACAATATTTGCCTGAGGATACTGTTATAAAATTAATGACATTTGATAGAGAAAATGAAATTGATGATATGTACACCAATAGATTAAAAGATGTATTAGCAAAAGAAATAGATACTAGTTATTCATATCATACGTTAAGAGATAAAACAGAAAATGAAATCTATAAAATTATGGAAATGGGAACAAAATGGAATACACAAAAAGGTGCTGAAACACTGATAAGTCATGTCCCGGCACATAACATAATTGAAATATCACAACCATTTATCACAGTTGCGCCAACTCAAAATTATCAAATAGATATAAATGCTAGGGAAATATGGGTAAATGACATGTTAGTAGCATATAAAATTGAAGGAATATGGCGTTTAAATATAGAAAAAACTTGACAGAACGGTTAGAATCATGTATACTGTAAGTAATTATTAATCATATGAGAGGATATAAGATGAATAAGTTTATAGTAGCAATCATTGGTTCGTTGATGTTAGTTTCAACTGCACAAGCGAATTCAACAAGAGTACAAGCAGAAGTAACAGATAGTACTGCAATTACTCAACAAGTAGTACAAAAGACACCTTCACAGCAATGTAGAACAGTAGATGTTCCTATTTATGGTAGAACGCAAAGTTCTGCAAGTACAGGTGATGTTTTATTCGGTGCGATTATCGGTGGTGTAATCGGTAATCAATTCGGTGGTGGCAAGGGTAAAGATGCCGCAACTGCATTGGGTGCCATCATAGGTGCTGATACTGCCAATAAAAATAAATCACAACAAGTAGTTGTTGGTTACAAGCAAGTACAACAATGTGATGTAATTTATATTGAAACAGTAGTAAATAAAACTGTAGGTTACAACACTACATTCCAAACATCTAATGGTAATAGTTATGTATATCAGACTAAAGACCAATGGAAAGTCGGAACTATAGCGTTTTTAAACGTTACTACAACACTAAATTAACTACAAGCTATACGAAAGTATAACATAGAAGTTAAATTCTCCTTCTTAATTAGATAAATACAGATGAGGTCTACTAAGAAGGAGAAGATTATGTTATTTCCAATTATTACCTTTGCTACGGCTATTGCTATTGCATTTATAGCCGCCTGGTTTTCAATCGTCGGACTCATGGCGATTTTTGCCGCCTCTGCGGTACCAGTAGCATTAATGGCGGGTTCACTTGAAATCGGCAAACTTATAGCCGCATCGTGGGTGTACCGTAATTGGAAGAGGGCTCCATTTCTATTAAAATTTTATTTGACAATAGCAGTTGTCGTTTTGATGTTCATCACAAGCATGGGTATTTTCGGTTTCTTATCGAAAGCACACCTAGAACAAGCCGCACAGGGAACGGCTAATGTTGCCAAAGTTGAACGTATTGATAACGATATTATCAGATTTAATTCATTAATAGAACGTACTGAAATAAAAATAGCTAAACTTGATAACGAAACTAGTGATGATTCATCTGATATCAATAGTCAGATTGATGCTGAACAACAACGTATGGATAATGCATACTTACGTATTCAGCCTGCGATTGATGAACAGTTAGACATTGTTAAAGAAGAACAAAGAGGTTCTGAGGATCAAGTAAAGTCGTATACTGAACAGATTGTTCGAATTGATGAAACTCTTGCTAAGATACAATCTTATGCTGAGAATGTAGATGATGAAAACAATGTGAAAAAGATACAGGCTATGATTGGTACAAAAGTAGATGGAAAATACGGATATATCACTGCTGGTAAAGTTACTGAATTTATTAAAAAATCAAATTCAGAAAAAGACAGACTTATTGCTATCATTGAGGATATTCGTAATTCAGTAAACACAGATATTATCGACCAAGCACGTGAAGAAATAAAACGTTTACGTGGCATGGCAGACAGAGAAATTCAAAATGCACAAGATAATATTAATCGTCTACGAAATCTCCTAACACAAGTTGGAGAAATAGACAATACGGATGAGATAACCGCTTTAGTTTTAAAAGTGTCAGAAACGGAACAGAACATCGAAAATCTCTATGATGAGAAATTTGAATTAGAAAGTGAAGTAAGGGCCCTTGAAGCAGAAGTTGGACCAATTAAGTATATTGCAGAATTAGTATATGGAGAAACCACTCCTACTATTATTGATGAAGCAGTACGTTGGTTAATTATTATCTTTATTTTTGTATTCGACCCATTAGCAGTTATTCTATTGATTGCGGCAAACTATAGTTTTGCTAACAGAAACAATCATGAAGGAAGACAGAATGAAATCCTAGACACACTATTTTCAAAATCTGAAAAGAAAACGCTTGACAAAACGACCTCAATGAGCGATAATAGTGATAGTGATTTAGAAGAAGTTATAGAAGAACTTAATGATGTGGAAGAAGTTAAAACAGAAAGCAAAGCAGGTGGTGTGTATTTAGACCCAGCAGAAATTGATTTAAAAAATGTTGATGAAAAATCATTGAAAGAAATTAAATCAAAGGTTGAAAGGGAAATAAATACTAAAGCAGAAAAGAAATCAGGCTGGCTTGATGGTTTGAATAATAACAATTAATAGAGAAAGTATAAAAATTGTCCGATAAAAAAGATTATCATTGTTCATTTTGTGGAAAGCATAAGAATGAAATCAACACATTAATTGCAGGACCGGCAACGTACATCTGTAACGAATGTATTGACCTTTGTCATTCTATCGTCCATGAACGTAAGAACGTAGATAACAAGACAACAGAAGTAAACAGCGATATTCCAACTCCTGAGGATATCAATGAGTTTTTAAATGCTCATGTAATTGGTCAGGATGAAGCTAAAGAAGTTTTGAGTGTTGCTGTTTACAACCACTATAAAAGAATTAATTTACCAGAAGATGATGATGAAGTAGAGTTAGAGAAATCTAACGTAATGATGCTTGGACCAAGTGGTACAGGCAAAACTCTCTTAGGTAAGACTATCGCAAAATTTTTAGATGTTCCTTTCGCACAAGTAGATGCAACTACCCTAACAGAAAGTGGGTATGTAGGCGAAGATGTTGAAAATGTAATTCAACGTTTACTTATGGCATCAGACTTTGATATCAAAAAAGCAGAACAAGGTATTATCTATATTGATGAAATCGATAAAAAAGCAAAAAAGGGTGAAAGTATCTCTATCACTAAAGATGTTAGTGGCGAAGGTGTTCAACAAGCCCTATTAAAAATTGTTGAAGGTACGGTTGTACGTGTTCCACCTGGTGGTGGAAGAAAACACCCTGGCGCAGAAATGCTTGAAGTTGATACAAGCAAAATCCTGTTTATTGTAGGTGGCGCCTTTGTTGGTCTTGATAAAGTAATCAAGCGAAGATTAAATGCCAATGGTTCAATTGGCTTCGGCGCAAGAGTTATGGCACAAGACTCCGCAGATGATATGAGAGTATCAGAAGAAGTATTACCAGAAGACGTAATCCGATACGGTATTATACCAGAGTTCATGGGACGTTTTCCAATACTAGTAGGCATCAACGACTTAACTAAAGACGAACTAAGTCGTATATTGACTGAGCCTAAAAATAATCTAATGGCACAATTTAAGAAGATTTTTAAATTAGATGGAGTTGAGTTAAATTTAACTAAAGATGCAATAAATGAGATTTCTGAAATAGCAAAATCAAATAAGACAGGAGCAAGAGGTCTTAGGAGTGTGTTAGAAAAATCACTATTGAAATTACAATTCAAGTTGCCTAAACTTGCTAAACAAGGGCTTGTATCAGTAGAAATTACAGGTGATTTTATTAAACATAACAAAGAACCGATTTTGGTATTTACAGAAGAAATAGGGGAATCAACAGGAACGAATGAAGAAAAACTTTAAGGAAGAACGAGGGCGAAAGCCATTCGTTGTAGCCAATCAACGTATTCGTGCAGATGAATTACGTGTAGTCACAGACACAGGTGAACAACTTGGTGTCTTATCAAAACAAGAAGCACAGCAAAAAGCGGATTCAGAAGGATTAGATTTGATTCTAATTGTTCCAGATGCAAAGCCGCCAGTTGCAAAAATCATTAGTATAAATAAGTACAATTACGAAATCAAAAAACGTGAAAAAGAGAAGGCAAAACTAGCCAGACAAAATTCAGTTGAAGTTAAAGAAGTTAAGTTTAGACCAGCTATAGGCGAGAATGACCTAAAGATGAAACTTAACCAAGTTCAAAAGTTTATTGATAAAGGCAATAAAGTAAAAGTGACAGTACAAATGAGGGGCAGGGAAAATTCTAAGGCAAGTGATGTGTTAGAGTTCTTTAATTCCCAAATCTCTGAGTATTTGAGTAGTTTCAAATATGACCTCCCTCTAAAAACAAACGGGAATAGGATAATAGGTGTAATAATAAAAAATGACTAGTTACAATAATAGTTATAATAAGAATAAACAATATAAATCAAACGATAGAAACGACTTTTCACAAACTAATAAGTCGGGTCTAACAGTAGAAGTAAGAAACGGACAATTTGAAAGAGCATTGCGTAAGTTCAAAAAGAAAGTACAAGATGCAGGCATTATACAAGAGGTTCGTGACCGTACAGCTTATGTAAAACCAAGCGAGGTTAAACGTAAAGCACGGGATGCCGGAAAGAAGCGTTGGTATAGAAAACAAAGACAACAAGAATTGGAATAAAAAAAGGCCGCATAAAGCGACCTTTTAATTTCATGATTATTTTGTATTAAAACAAATGATTATCAGAGAATTCTTCAAAGATTGGTTGACTGTCGTTAAAAGAAGCCATTTGAGAACCGATAGCAGTTTCGATAGCAGACATAGTTTCATTGTTTGGATAAACAATAGTAATCATGCCTTCGAACTTATCAGTAGTCAAATCTTCTTTATACTTAGTAGTATCAGTCAAGTCAATTCCGTTATCGGAAAGAATTGTTCTCATTAGTGAATAATATGTATCATAGTTATTCTCAGAAATCAGTTGTGCATTATCATCATACTGTTTTACAATATGTGGGTAAAATACTTTGGTTTCTTTAATCATAATAGGTGGCCTCCTAAATGTGTTTGATTATAATGTTATTTATCAAATTATGAACAAAGGATGAGTAAATTGAATATAGATTTAGAAAAATTAACACTAAGAGAATTGCAACAAGAAAGCACAAGAGCATTGCTTACTCAGGATGGAACAAGTGTTGGTATCTCGAAATATAACAAAAAAGCACACCATAATAGCCAACTTTGGTATAAAGCAGTACTTGAAGACTATATTGGAAAATATGGTGGGTTGCCTCGGGATGTGGGACCATCTAAGGGAATTGAACTTTTTTCAGAAAAACTTGAAAAAGGGACTTGACATTTCTACAAATAATCATTATATTAGTATATATGTACAATAATGTGCATAAATAACTGTGTAGATTGCTTGATAGGGTCTACACTTTAATCAACTTGCTTAACAAAGGAGTTAACAATGACAAACGGACTATCTATTTTTAACCAGTTACGACCTGTAACTGTAGGCTTTGACAACATGTTTGACCATTTCGAATCAATGTTCGATGGTAATGGACCGACATTTCAAACACAAGTAAACTTCCCACCTTATAATATAGTAAAAACAGGTGACTTCACTTATGATGTAGAACTAGCACTTGCTGGTTTCTCAAAAGATGATATCACAGTTGACTATGCTGATAACATTCTAACAGTTAAATCTGTAAAGAAAGAGAAAGCAGAACAAGGTGACGGTGTTCTTCATAGAGGTATCTCTAAAAGAATGTTTTCAAAAGCATTCACTATTGCAGATGATATTGAAGTGAAAGGTGCTGAACTAAAAGATGGGCTACTTAGAGTATCTTTGGAACGTATTGTTCCTGAAGGTAAAAAGCCTCGTAATATTGAAATTTCATAATAGTAAATATTACTTCATAAATAGAAGCGAGGGTTACTCTCGCTTCTAACCAGATGATAAGGACATTATAATGGCAAAGCACATAACAGTATGGTGTCAACCAAGGTCAGGATCATCTGCATACTGTAATTACCTAAAAACAACTGGACAAGTTAAATCTGATTTAGCACAAGAGATTATGTCTATGCATAGTTCATGGCCGTCAATATGCAAAGAAGAAAAACCAGTAAATCCCAATACCAATAACGCTCAATATCGAGCACCTCATCAGTTTGATAATGACTTTAAGTGGAAATGTGACAACAAACCAAATAATATTAAGCATCATTTAGATAATCATAATGATGAATGGGTTTGGTCTGATTGGGAATCTACCGAAAAAGGTATTATTCCGTTCTATACTCGAACTATTCCAATGTGGTACATAAAAAATCATTTAGATGGAATGACGAATTTGCTTAAGGTAGCAAAAATACCTGAGGCAATCAAATTGTATGAGTGGGATGTTAAACGTAATCCAATAATTCCATTCGAGGATATTAAGTACGATACTGGACATCACATATTGATTAGAGATCCTTTAGATAATGCACTAAGTGAAATAATTGCACAACTCACGATGGTTTATCATAAGCCTAGTACGGATGAAACTGCCACACCAATAAGTGAGTACAATATAAGTTTCAATCCAAATATTGAAAGAGAAAAGTATCACTTTACTCCATATCAGTGGGTTCATAGATGCTGTGAGATAAACATTAATTTACTGGAAACATTGGGTGATAAAGTAAATAAAATAGTAAAGTACGAAGATATAGACTTTACTGGTAACAAATTTAAGAAGATACATACAAAAGCAGAAAAGATTGCTGTATCAAAGGATATGGAGCATATAGAAGACATGTTAAATAATTATCAAAAAAGACTTGATTCACTTCTATAATAGTGCTATAATTCAGATAAATACTTAAAAGATAGTGAGGTGAATAATGCAAGTAAGCAACGAAACAGATACTATTGTTGATGCTACAACAAAAACAGTAATAGAACCGCCAAAGCGTTTCTATGTTGTGATGCACAATGACGATGGTACTCCAATTGAATTCGTTGTGCGATTATTAATCGAATTATACAGGCATGATGAACAGACCGCAGAAGACTTAGCAAATAAAATTCACGTAGATGATAAAGCTATAGTTGGTATGTTTAACTTAGAAATAGCAGAACAAAAGGTGGAAGAGACTCACGGAGCAAGTAGGGCGCATGGTTACCCATTGACGGTAACATTAGAACCAGCAGACTAAACAAGTCTGCCTCAACCGAGACTCATAATGACCACATACAAATTTTTACAATACAATACGGACAACCTGCGATTAGGTTGGGATGTATTAGAAAGACAAGTCGAAAAAGCAGACATAATATTATTACAGCGTTTTCCAAAAGAAGAACAAAAGAAACTATGCAATATAATTGATAGAGTTTTTATAACAGATAGTGTAGGATCGAATCAATTAAGTTTAGTAATAGGAAAAACTGAAAAAGTTTCCTCCATAGGTAGTTTGGAAACAATCACTTTACCAAGTCAACAACTTATTACTGCAATCGCCAATCCATGGCAAGGATGTACGGCGTTGAAGGGAGTAATAGGAACAGTTAATATCATATCAGTACTTCCTTGTTTTCCAGAAATAACAGGCGAGTATCCTGTATTACAAGAAGATTTGATAAAGGATGTAAAATTCCTATTAGAAACATATAAGGATAGTGAAACGATAATTGCAGGAGACTTTCATATGGCGCCCAATAAAGAAATGGATGACATGCTAAAAGAATATGGATTTACAAGTCATTTAGATAATTATGATACATTTAAATCTAGGGAAGGTATGATGAATTTAGATAGATTAATTTCTAATTTTGCTATTGACATTTCAGATATAATAGTGCATAATACAGATATAGACATAGAGCAAGGCCATTTTCCTATATCCTATACATTAAATTGGGATACTGCAAAGACTAAAAAATCGAGGATATAAATGAATCTAAAAATTTTAAACGAACTGGATAGAATTCTAAAAAGCAATCCAAGTTTACATACAGACAAGCATACATTCTGTCAAGTTGTCAATGGTGTATTTGATATTGAACTAAATCAAATCAATGATACAGAAATTCATGCATTAGCAGAACAAATTGATAGAGCAGTGTTATCAAACTATTTTAGTAAAGTTTGGCAACCTGAAACAAAGAAATACAAATATAGTGGACTCTCTATTATTGATGAAGTCAATAGTATGAATCCTGATAATGTAGTTGATATTGGTTGTGGCTATAATGAGTTCAAAGGCAAGATTAAGAATCTAGTTGGCATTGATCCATATAACGATAGAGCAGATATCAGCGTACACACATTAGATTATAAACCAGATGTCGAATTTGATGTTGCCATATGTTTAGGTAGCATCAATTTCGGTAGCAGTGATAAGATACTTAACGAACTTGAAAATGTAGTAAACATGGTCAAGTCAGGTGGTTTCTTATACTTTAGAGTTAATCCTGGTATTCAACATAATAAACCATCGGCTAAATGGATTAACTTTTATGATTGGGATCCAATCTTCATTTCAAATGCCGCAGAACATCTTAACTGTAATGTATTGACACTACGACAAGATGAAGGCGACCGTTTCTATTTTGTTTTACGAAAAAAATAGTAAAAAAGCCTTTCAAATTATATTAGCATATAATTATGATAAATAAAAGTAATACGGAGCCGTATTACTAACATGTGTTGCAGAGTTGCATATATGTCTTATTCACTTAAATCATAAAGAAATAGGGTATGGGCATACTTATGTGACATTTCCATATACTATTCTTTATACTAAACTAACATAAAGGAGAAATATATGTTTAGAAAATTGGTAGTAACAGTTGCATTGACCTTAGGACTTGCAACATCGGCATTAGCTGATTATACATTGATTGTTCCTCAGGAGCCTGGTAAAGGTACTTCTGTATGGGGAGAAATCATTGCTAAGAACTTAGAAAAGTTCATCGGCGAACCAGTAGTAGTTCGTCATATTCCAGGCGCAAGAGACATTCCTGGTTTCAATAAATTTCACAACAGCCTACGTTTTGATGACAAAACAATTATGGTTGCACACGGTGGTAACGGTGTATCGTACTTACTAGATAAAGTTGATTACAATTATTTCGATTATGAACTAATTGGATCAATGAACAATGATATTGTTCTTGGTAAGCACGCCGGAGCAGAAGAAAAAGAAGGTACATGGACAATCGCAGGTGGGTCAGGTTTCGAACCAGATGCGGCGGCAGTCGCAATGTTACTTTGTGGTCCAGTAGGCAATAACACAATCGATGATTATCTTGCTTGTTGGAGAGAGCGTGTAATCTGGGTAAATGGTGTATCAGGCGGTGAAAAACGTCTTGGTTTTAAAAACGGCGAATTTGATGTAGCACGTGAATCACCAGCGGCTTGGAAGCGTTTCTACGAAGGTATTGAAGGCAATGAACTATGGTTCACACACGGTATCCTAGACTTAGAAAACAATGTGCAAATGGCAGATCCAAACTTCCCTAACACACAGTTTGAGGATGTATACGAGTCATTATGGGGCGAACAGCCATCAGGTGATTTATATCAAGCATATAAACTAACTCGTAATTGGCGTGATGCTATTCAAAAGTCACTTTGGATGAACAAAGGTAACCCAAATTCAGCAAAAGTTAAAGCGGCTGTAACTGAAATGATTAATGATCCAGTTGCAAGTGCAGAGATTTATGCTAAGACTGGTGTGTACCCTTGGATCCAAGACGGTGATAGTCTATTAGCGGCTCTTAAATCTTTGATTACAGAGAAGGCACTAAAAGACGCGGTTCGTTGGAATCAAGAAGCATACGGCTTCCCATCAATCTATAAGCCTGAACTTTTAGACTAAGGATATAGCTATGGAATATGTTATCTGGGCATTAATTGGCACCTGTTATGGAATGCTAGTTGGTATTATACCTATCGCAGGTGTAACTACCGCCCTGATAACTGTCTTTAGCATGGGAGCATACTTTATGGCCGACCCCTATTTGGGGTTGGTTTTTTTAACGGCTATCGTGGCAAGTTGTGCCAGTGCAGATAGTTACACAAGTATTCTTACTGGTATTCCAGGCGCAAGTACAACTGCGGCATGTGTTATTGATGGTTATCCTATGGCGAAGAAAGGTCAAGCGGCCAGGGCAATGGGAATTGCTATCGCAGATTCAACATTTAATGGTGTAGTATTTGCGGCTCTAACCTTTTTCTTACTTCCTTATTATGGGAAAGTAATTGTATTATTTGGTCGTCCAGAATTTCTGGGCTTCATGTTGATGGCACTTGCATGTGTAGGTTTCGTTGCAAGTAAAAATGTTTTCTTAAGTATCTGTGCAATCATATTTGGCTTAGCAGTAGGTATGGTAGGAGAAGATGTTGTAAGTAATCCTAGATTAACATTTGGTTGGGAATATTTACAAAATGGAATTGGCATGGTTGTTTTGCTATCAGGTTTATTCGGCGTGCCAGAATTATTAGATGGATTTAGAAGAAAATTAAAAT